>JAABUQ010001337.1_pt1 | contig 53784 bp, 43 predicted proteins | sample 5560001 | NCBI WGS metagenome assembly JAABUQ01 (sample SAMN10711888, study PRJNA513371) | rock metagenome | isolation source: Antarctica rocks | place: Antarctica: Victoria Land, Finger Mt nord | collected 2015-12-18
GTCCGGGGAGCAGAGGCTGAGGACTTACGCGAGAGGTTTAATGTACCCTGCCCCGCCCTGCCGCACACAAAGAAAACCCCCGAGGCGGATGCCCCGGGGGTCGCTCGTCCTGCCTGGATAAAGAGGCTTAGAACTTGAGCTGGAACTGGCCGATCGCGACGCTGCCGTCTTCGCGGCCGTTGTTGCCGTTGGCGATGGCGGTGCTGTCGAAGCCGGTGCCCTTGTCGTCGTAGTGGACGATCTGGTACAGCAGCTTGATGCTGGCGTTGTTGCTGATCGAGTGGCCCAGGCCGATGTTGACGTAGGTCTCTTCAGGCCGGCCGTCCTTCAGCAGGGTGCCGTTCTGGTTGCGGAGGTCGTACTGGACGTCCTCCACGCCCAGGTCCACGCCGTAGGTGCTGCTCAGGCCGTAGCCCAGGCCGACCTGGTAGCGGTTCAGGTGGTCGCTCTGCTGCAAGGGCGAGTTGATCGGCGTGCCGTTGCTGTTGGAGCCGTAGGCCGCCTTGTAGAACTCGGCGTCGGCATTCAAGCTCAGCTTAGGCGTGAAGGCAAACTTGGCCGACACGACCGGGCCGCGCACGTTGGTCGGGTTGGTCCACGCCCCGACCTTGCCCCAGTAGCCCGGCGCCGAGAACTGCGGCCCGACGTACTGGTAGCCGCCCTTGAGCTGAAGGCCGCCAAAAGCGAGCCCCGCCTGGCCGTCATACGACGAGTAGCGGAAGCCGCTGCCGACGTTGTTGAACTTGTCGTTGAAGGCATGCGCCGACTCGGTGTAAGAGCCGTCCAGCAGGATGCCGCCCTTTTTGACGCCGGGGACGCCGAACGGCAGCGCGCCGTTGAAGTCCAGTCCGTAGACGGTCAGGCGGTTGTACTGCCCGTTGCCCTGGCCCAGGCCCGTGCCCTGCGTGCTGCGGTTGGGGTCGGTGATCCCGTCGGTGACGCCGGGGATCAGGCCGTTGCCCAGGCCGAACTGCTCGACGGTCACGCCCAGCCGTGCGGCCTCGGGGGTGCCGATGGTCGCGTGGCCGCCGACGACGTCATTCAGCGTGATGGCGTGGTTGGAGGCGATCAGGCCGCCGGGCCGTGCGCCGATCTGCGAGTTGGCGAAGAAGCCCGCCGTCGCAGGAGAGCCGGGCTGGAACGGGTTGCCGGGCGTGGGCGCGACACCGGGGTTGCCGGGGATGAACGCCGTACCCACCGAGCCGCCGTAAGGCTGGCTGAACTGGACGCCGGACATCTTGCCCGCAAGCAGGTTCAGGCTGACCGGACCGAGCTTGAGGTTGGTCGATGCGCCGTCCGCGATGATGTCACCCGAGTCGGTCTGGGTCAGGTTGGTGTAGATGTCGGCATCGGCCTGCTTCAGCGTGTACTTGGTGTACTGGTTGCCGAAGCGGCCCACGAGCAGTTCGGCCCCGCCCAGGGGTCCGAGCTTGACCGCAGCGTCCAGGTAGGCCTTGTAGACGTTGGCGTACTGGAACTGCTGCGCGGTGTCGCCGCCGGTGCCCAGCGAGCCGGGGCGCAGGGAGTTGGCGTTGCCCGCCGCGGGGTAGCCGGGGAAGGCCGCCGTGTTGCCGACCTGGCTCAGGTAGTTGCCGAAGTCGAGGTCCACGTTGGCGGTCGCCGTGTCAGCCAGCCGGCCGCGGATGTGCAGCAGGATGTCATGGTAGACATCCGAGGACGCCAGCAGGCGGTCGTTGAAGCCGGTCGCGCCCTGGTACACGCCGTTCTTGTCCAGGAAGGGGGCGTAGGTGCCGTTGGCGTAGCGGTGCCGCGAGGAGCGGCCTTCGGCGATCAGGTTGACTTCGCCCGTCACCTTGACGCGGCGCTGCTCGTCCACGACCGCGCCGAGGATGCCCTCGTCGTTGTCCAGGCGGTTGTTCAGCGCGTTGACGCGCGCTTCCAGGCTGTCCAGGCGGGCCTTGATGGCGTCCACGTCCGTGCCCAGCCGGGTCAGCTCGGCCTGGAAGCCGTTGACCAGGGCGCGCAGGGCGTCAATCGCCTGGGTGTTGGCCGCGATGCGGTTCTCCAGGTCGGTGCGGACGCTGGCGAGGTCGCTGGCCTTGACGCCGTTCATCTGGGCCAGCAGGCGGGCGATGGCGACGGCGAACTCGTAGCGGGTCATGGGCCGGCGGCCACCGTAGGTGCCGTCGGGGTAGCCGATCACGATGCCGGCCTTCTGGAGGGTGTCCACCGACTGGTAGGCCCAGTGGTCGGTGGGGACGTCCGCGAACGGGCCGGAGGCGGCCTGTGCGTGGGAGACGGCGGGCAGGCCTAGAAAGGCCATGCTGGCGCCGGCGAGAAGTACGAGTGACTTCTTCATGGGAGAATTCTCCTGGTCGTGTGCGTCTCGCACCGCAGCGTCTTCATCCCGAGGCCAAGCCGGACGTCCAGCGCGTGGAAGCAGAGCGCGATAGGCTGGCAGCGGTCGCCCGTCTTTTTCCCCCAAGTATCCATGTTGCCTTGTGGGTCTGAGAGAGGTTCAAGCTGCCTTGCGTGTCGCGGTGCCGCCTTGCGCGGGCCGATCCCGCCTGTCGTGCATCGGGTCAAAGTTGCCGGGCGCGCGCCGGCCTTCCCCTATGGAGGAGCGGCGGGGAGTGCAGAATGAGGTCTGCTCCCACCCCGTCAGACAAACGCGAGTCGCGTTTGTTTCAGGGTTTCTCCAAAATATCCAAAAATATTTGAAACTAATCTTACGGAATCAAGTTTGCTGAAAATAATCTTCGGCCAGCAGCAGGGCCGCGTAGTCGTCGTAGGGGACCTCGGGGGAGCGCAGGCCGGGGGGCAGCAGCCGCCGCCAGCCGGGCGCGGGGTTGTCGCGGACGTAGCGCCGCCGCGCGCGGGCGCTGGTGCCGTGCTCGTCCACGAGTTGCACGGGCAGGGCGGGGAACGCGGCCTCCAGCGCCTTACGGAGCGTGGCACTGTGGGTCGCGTTCCCCAGCAGGATGCGCCCGACGGCGGGCCGGCGGCGCAGCACGTCCGCGACGGCCAGCGTCAGCCGCTCGGTCTCGACGACGGCCCGCTCCAGGCAGCGCGGCGCGTCCGGGCCGGCGACCACCGCCAGCCCGCACTTGGCCCGTCCGGGGTCAACGGCGAGCACGGTTTCCGCAGGCGGGGCGGTTTCCGGGGATGGAGTTGCTTCGGTCACGAGGCATCACGCGGCGCGAGGTTTGGCATCAGCCCGTATTCCAAAACTTCCAAAACCGCAGTCGGATCGCAATCGTAAATACCGCTCATCACGGCGGCATTCGCTTCCACGACCGACCAGCCGACACCCCGGATGTACCCGACATCTACCACCACTGCGCGCGGCAGATGCACCCGCTTATCTGCCAGTACCCTCCCACAAAACGCCCGCGCCTGCTCTTGCTGTTCATCTGTGACAAAAGCGGTATCGGTCAGAGAATAAGAGGAGGACGCCTTGACTTGGTAGTCACGGACGAACATCCGGTACTCGGATTCCCATTCTACAGGATCGGAAACCAAGACCGACTCCTCATTCAGCGAGGCGTCTGCGGCTAACTCGGCCCCGGATACGTAGGTGCCCACGGGAAAACGCTTGTCATTCACCGGCTTGATGAACTTCGGCTCCGTGAGGGAGCGGGCTTGATGCAGCCTCATCAGACTGATCGTGCGATTAGCGTACTCAGACGGTAACGTAGAAAGGAAGTCGTCGGCAGGTTCCGCGACAGAGGCAGACAAGGTCTTGGCGATCTTCCGGCAAAAGCCTGGCCCTCCGTGTACCGCAGTGTTCATCAAATTCCACCCATCCGGCAGGCTATGCTCCGTCCCCGGTTCCACCCGCAAGACTTGGACGTCGGACCAGAAACAGACCTCCAAAAACAAGTCTATGTTGCGCGTTTCTCTTGTTGGTACGAGCAGGTGTTGCAGGCTCATGTCACTCCACACGGGCGTCGGCTTTGGACGCACTGGGGGAGACCCGCAGGTCCAGGCGCAGCAGATCGGCGCTGTAGGTATCGGAGGCGGCCACGGCGGTGACGCGCGCGCCCGGCCCGGCCTGCTGGATGCGCTTGACCAGCGACAGCCAGGTCGGGCTGTCGAGCGGCTGGCCGACCAGCGGCTCGCCGGTCTGCGGGTCGTGGGTGGGGATGATGCCGCGGGCCAAAGCCGTCGTCCGCACCTGGCCGGTCAGGAAGGCCTGCAAGCGGCCCAAAATCTGGTCCTCGGGCAGCGCGCCGTCGAGCGCACCGCTGGCGATGACGGTGCCTTTGGGGAACACCATCACGTTGCCGTAGGGCCGCAGGTCCAGCTTCACGGGTTCGCCCCGGAACGTGTTAAACCGCGCATCGGCGACCACGACGATGCTGGGCATGAAGCCGCCCTGGGCGGCGATGTTCTGCGAGAGCGCGTCCAAAGCGGCCTCACGGGCCGCCACGCTGCCCATCGGCTCCGTGCCCAAGTCCGGCAGCGTGATAGCAGGTGATTGGTCCAGGCCGCCCGCCCCCCGGCGGCGGGCGGACAGCTCCACCCCGTCCAGGAACACGGCCAATTCGTGCCGCAGGGCAACGGCAGTCTGGCCCGTCGAAACCACGGTGCGCCCCAGCTCCTCGTCCCGCCGGAAGACCAGCGTCCGGCCCTGCGCCTCCTGCACGAGGCTGGCCTGCTGCCGGCTGCGCTGCATCAGCCGGGCATTGTCGGCGTACAGCACGTCCTGACGCTTCGCCAGACTCAGCACGCTCTGGTTGGCGCGGAGCACCTGGCCGCTGGCGGCGCGGAACTGGCGCTGGGCCAGCACGACGCCGCGCCGCGCCGAGACGACGCGCTGGGTCGCCAGGGCGAGGTCGGCCCGCGTGTGCCCCAGCCCGGCCCGCGCCCCGGCGAGCTGCCCCTGCGCGGCCTGGAGGTCCGCCTGCCGGCCCGCCAGGGCGACGCGGCTCTGGACCAGGGTCTGCTGGGCCTGGTCCAGCCGGCCCGTGACCTGCGACAGCGTCTTCTGCGCCGACCGGGCCTGCGCCTGGGCGGCGTCGGCCCGCTGCCCGTCCGCCAGTGCCTGCTGCTCGGCGGCGAGGTTGCGGCGGGTCAGAGCGCGGTTCTGACGTTCCAGCCGCGTCTTGGCGGCGACGAGCTGCGGGCCTTGCAGCAGGGCCGTCTTGACCGTGTTGTCCCAGACCAGCAGCAGCAGCAGCGTCCCCACGGCGATGCCGCCGCCGGACACCACGGTCCAGAGCATGGCCGTGTGCCGGGGCCGCAGCCCGAACGTCGAGTGCCGCTTTTTGCCGATGTAGCTGCCCAGCCGGTCGCCCATGTAGGCGGTGACGCCGCCCGTGACGAACAGGACAAAGGCGATAAAGATTGCTGCGCCCATGATGGTATGCCAGGCCCCGGAACCTAACCCCCCGGCCCCCAAGCACAGGCACCCCGGAGGGTCCCTCAGAAGGAAGGGGGAGGCAGAAAAAGAGAAGGAAACGTGACAGCGTCTAACCCTTCCTTCCTAGGGAGGGGTGGCGGGTGTGCCCGCCGGGGTAGGTTCCGAACTCCCCCATGATCGGGCCGGGGGTGTTCTGAGAGGAGTTCACGAGGCCGTCTTCTTGATCAAAACCGCGCCGACGATCAGGCCCAGGATGTTCGGCACCCAGGCCGCTAAGATGGGCGAAACACCGCCGCCGCGCGCGAGGTTGCTTAACGTCATGTAGATCACGTAATAGCCGACGATGATCGGCAAGGCCCAGACCGTGCCGCTGAAGCGCGACGAGCGCGGCGGGCGCATGCCCAGCGGCGCACCGACCAGCCCGAAGATCAGGCACGAGAACGGCAGCGACGTCTTGAACCACAGGCCGACCTCGGCGTTGCGTACTTCAGCACTTTCGCCGCCGCCGGCCTTCATCTCGTCGATCTGGCGCTTCAGGTCGCTGAAGTTCAATGTCTCGGGGTCGCGCTGCAAGAACGTCATGTTCTCAGGCGTCTTGCCGATGTCTTGCGTCCGAAACTGCGCGAACTTCGCGTAGCCGCCGGTCGGCCCCAGGTGGCTGACGCTGCCGTCGAAAAGCATCCACAGCTTGTAGCCGCTGCCCAGTGACTTGGCGCGGTCAGCGTGAAAGACCTGCGCGGGCGACCCGTCCGGCCCGTAGACCGTGATCGTGACCTGGCGCAACGCCTTGGCCTGGACGTCGTAGCCCTTCTCGACCTGGACCGTCGCCTGCAAGACGCCGTCCTTGCGGTTCTCGAAGTGAAACGGCTTGGTGGTCTCGCCGATGGCGTCGCCCCGGTGGTCCTTGATGTCGGCGACGCGCTGGTTGGCGTAGGAGGCCACGCGGTCGTTGAAGACGTAGCCGACGAAGCTGACGACCAGGCCCAGGCAGAAGACCGGCGCGATCAGCCGGCGGAACGAGATGCCGCCGGCGAACAGGGCCACGGCCTCGCTGTCGCGCGAGAGCCGCTCGAAGCCCAGCAGCGCGGCCACCATCATGCCCAGCGGAAATGTCCAAGACACGAACCCGGCGAAGTCCCAGCCGATAAACTGCGCGATCACCCAGGTCGGGACACCTTCGGCCCAGAACCGCGCGGCGGCGATGATCGGCCCGAAGGTCAGAAACAGCGTCGAGAACAGGGCGATATAGAGCACGAGCTTGGGCACAAGCTCCAGCAGGATCAGCCGGTCGAGCAGCTTGGGGCGCGGCAGGTTCATAGCGTCAGCGTCCCATCGGGTTCACGGCGCATAGACAGGGTCAGGCTCTGGCCCATGTTCTGGCCCAAATAGAACTTCTGGGCGATGGGGTCGCGCACCAGCTCATAGGCCGTCCCCGAGGTCTTGATCTCGCCCTCCGAGATGATGTACGCCCGGTCCGTGATGGCGAGCGTCGCGTGGACGTTGTGGTCGGTGATGAGGACCCCGATGCCGCGCGTCTTCAGTTCAGCGATGATGACCTGCAAGTCCTCGATGGCGATGGGGTCCACGCCCGTAAACGGCTCATCCAGCAGGATGAACGAGGGCCGGGTCGCCAGGACGCGCGCGATCTCGACGCGGCGGCGCTCGCCGCCCGAGAGCTGCCGGGCCAGGGTGTGCCGGCGCGGCTCGATGCCCAGCGATTCGAGCAGATCTTCCAGGCGCTCCTTGCGCTGGGCGCGGGACAGGTCGGGCAGCATCTCCAGCACGAGCTGGATGTTCTGCTCGGTCGTCAGGCCCCGGAACGCGCTCGGCTCCTGGGCGAGATACCCGATGCCCGCATACGCGCGCCGGTACATGGGCAGGCGCGTGATGTCCGTGTCATCGAGCCGGACGCGCCCGCCGTCGGGCTTGACCAAGCCGACCATCATGTAGAACGACGTGGTCTTGCCCGCGCCGTTCGGCCCGAGCAGGCCAACGATCTCGCCCGGCTTGATCTCGACCGAGACGCCGTTGACGACCTTGCGGCCTTTGTACGTTTTTTGCAGCCCGTCGGCGCGGAGTGTGGGCATGGTGGTTATCGAGTTTACTGGGCGGGCGTCAGGACGATGTGGGCCGGGCCGGTCGCGAGCTGCGGGAAGTCGTCGCCCGCGCCCAGCAGCACGGTCGCACGGTCGGTCGTGGACAAGGACGGCTCGGCGAGAAAGCCCGAGCGGGTGATGACACGGACGTGGCCGGTGAAGTCCATCTTCCCCGTCTCCGGCGCAGCCGCAATGGGCAAGTAAACGGCGTGATCGGCCCGGATCTCGTAGGACTGGCTTTCCAAAGGCCGGCGCACATGGACGACCACGGGAACACCCGCGCCGGGGTCGCCCTCGGCGACCGCGTTGATCAGCGTGGACGCGCCCGCCGTCTTGCCCTTGCCGGTCTTGAAGTGGACTTTGATGTCGTGGGCGGCCAAGTCATAGTCCTCAGACGTGATCGTGATGTGCCCGACGAAGTGCCACAGGGCGGGCGAAAGCGCGCTTTGCTGGACGTCGCCCTCCACGCGCCCCAGCTTGAGGCTGGACTTGGGGCTGGGCGCGTCCTGCGCGGACAGGGCCAGGGGCGCGAGGGCCAGGAGGGCGGTGCCGGCGGCTAAGGCATAAGAGAGGACTTTGGGCAAAAAGTTACAGGCTCCCGGAGAAATGACTGGGACCCATCTTTACCGTCTGCATCACCGTGTCGGCGGTGGCGCGCGGGCCGCTGATCGTCGAGTGCGTCTTGCCGTCGGTGAAGACCACATGCCCCGCCGCCACGATGCCGTTGGTGGCGGCCTTCCAGACCATCGTGTTGGAGCGGATCGTCGTCCCCGGATGCAGCAGCGACTTGATGAAGACGCCGCCCGTGCCCGTGATGACCGTGCTCTTGCCCTGGACGCTGCCCTGCGCGCGCGGGGCGTACAAAATGGCGGCGGGCCGGCCCTGCCGGTACAGCGTGGCCGTGACGCGCGTCATGGTGCCCAGGAACCCGTTCGCGGCGGACTGGCCCGTCGCGGCGGAGGCGTCCACGTGGCACAGCGGCCTGCCGGGAAGCTTGGGGTCGGGCAGGTCCACCTGCACCCCCTGCGCGTAGCCGCCTAGGTCGTCAGAGGTGGCCTGCGCGCCGCGCTTGGGGGCCGCCGGCAGGGGCAGGACCGCCGAAAGCATCAGCAGAGTCAGCGCGACTCGCGGGTTTGGCCGTGTCAGCATGTTCATATCATCATCTCATACGCAGAAACCATGCCGGAAGTTTAACACACAACGGCCCCGTTTGGCAACCAGCGCGCGTCGAAGCTGTGTGTACGCCGTCTTGACATCGCCGCCGATCTGCCTTATAATGGCTTCGGATTTTGACACGGGAACGGGAAGGGAAGAACAACGCGATGCGCGCAGTGATCACCGGCGGGGCCGGATTTTTGGGGTCGCACCTGGCTGACCGGCTGCTGGCCGAGGGCTACGACGTCGTGGCCGTGGACAACCTGGTGACGGGCAGCCTGGACAACGTCGCCCACCTCAGCGGCAACCCCCGCTTCGAGTACGTCGCGAAGGACATCATCCAGCCCTTCACCGTGCCCGGCCCCGTGGACCTCGTCTACAGCTTCGCCTCGCCGGCAAGCCCGGTCGATTATCTGGAACTGCCACTGGAAACCCTGCTGGTCGGCTCGGCGGGGACGCACCACACGCTGGACCTGGCCCGCGAGAAGGGCGCGCGGTTCCTTCAGGCCTCGACGTCCGAGGTCTACGGCGACCCGACGGTCCACCCCCAGCCCGAGGAATACTGGGGCAACGTCAACCCCCACGGCACCCGCGCCGTCTACGACGAGGCCAAGCGCTACGCCGAGGCCGTGACGTTCGCCTACCGCCGCCTGTACGGCATGGACGCGAAGCTGGTCCGCATCTTCAACAGCATCCTGGCCCATGAGACCGTGGCCGTGTTCGACGGCGACGAGATGCACCTGACTCCCATCGGCGAGTTCTCCTCGCGGCTGGAGAACGAGATCATCCAGCGCCCCCACCGCCTGCGCGTCCCCTCCTTCGACCCTGCGACGGGGCGGGTGGCTCTGCGCGAGGCGAGCGCCCTGATCAAGCACCCGCCCGCCCGCGACGACGCCTTCGTCCTGAAGACCCGCTACGGGCGGCACATCCACGTGACCGGCGACCACAGCGTATTCCGGCGGAACAAAGCAGGCCTGCCCGAGGCGGTGCCGGTGCGCGAGATGCGCGTCGGCGACCACGTGGCGATTGCGGGACGCCTGCCGGTCATCGAGAAGGATCGCGCGCCCGTCAACCTGGGCGACGAATGGATTCGGCGGGCAGCATCCCCGGACAAGCTCTGGGAGGTCAGCCTGGTCTCCGCCGAGATGAGGCCGCTGATCGCGGCCAACCGGGCGCGCGTCTGGCAGATGTTCGAGGACAGCGGGCGTTACGACGGCAGCGCGTCTCCGCACAACACGGCCGGGTGCATCCTGCGGAAGTGCGCGCGCGAGGGCGTCCTGCCGCTGTTCATCTGGAACCATTTGCGTTCAGACCTGGGGCTTGAATGGCCCTCTGGGGCGCGGCTGAAGATGGCCGGGTCGAGAGTCTCCCTGCCGAACGAGCTGGTCATCTCCAACGACTTCCTCTGGTTCCTGGGCTTTTTCCTGGCGGAAGGCATCGTCGCGAGCTACGCCGACAAAGGGGCGCACTTTCTGACGCTCTGCTCCCACGATGCAGGGCTTGCGCGGGCCGCCCGCGTCCTGCGCGAGACCCTGGGCGTCCAAGTCGGTGCCATGCCGGGCGACGCGAAACGGGGGCCGTCCATCTACGCTCACGGGCGGCACCTCTGCTGGCTGATGGCAGAAGTGCTGGGCCTGGGCGGCCTGTCCCACAGCAAGCGCATCCCCGGCTGGGTCATGCAGCTTCCTTTGCCCCGCTTCAAGCACTTTTTGGAAGGCTACCGGGAGGGCGATGGGACGCACAGCGGCACGAGTCTGGGCAAAAAGCTGAACTTCGTGACGGCCAGCCCGCGTTTGGCCCAAGACCTGACTTACGCCCTGCTCCGCTTCGGCATCGTCCTGTCGGTCGGGAAGTACCAGTCTAGGCTTGGCCGGAAGAGCGAGGCCAACACCCGGCAGTATGCGTTTTACAGCCTGACGGCCTGCAAGCTGTCCTCCTACGACATCCTGACCTGGGATGGGGGGGTGGAGCAGAAATTGAACGCGGGTCGCTTCGGCGACTTGGTCTGGGCGCGCGTGACGGCCATCGAGCCGACCGAGATGACGCCTTACGTTTACGACTTTTCCGTCCCCGAGTGCGAGAACTTCGTGGCGGGGACGGGCGTGTTCGCGCACAACACCTACGGGCCGCGTATGCGGATCAACGACGGGCGCGTCGTGCCCGCGTTTATCAGCCAGGCCCTGCGCGGGGAGCCGCTGACCGTTTTCGGCGACGGGCAGCAGACGCGCTCGTTCTGCTACGTCTCGGACCTGATCGACGGCATCTACAAGCTGTCCGTCTCGGACCAGTCCGGCCCGATCAACGTCGGCAACCCGACCGAGCGGACTATGCTCGAATTCGCCGAAGAGATACTCAAGGCCACCGGCAGCGCCAGCACGGTCGTCCACGCCCCCCTGCCCACCGCCGACGACCCCAAGCAGCGCCGCCCGGACATCACCAAGGCCCGCACCCTGCTCGGCTGGGAGCCGCGCGTGAGCCTCCAGGACGGCCTGAAAGAAACCATCGCCTACTTCAAGACGAAAGTCTAGCCCGATGGAGCCTGAGCGGAACTCTAGAATCGCCCCGAGATGCCGATAATGGGGCGAAGAGCGTCGGCGACAGCCGAGGCGAGAGGCATCCCGACCCCGTGCAGCTCAACCAGGAAAACTCGCAGCGTCAGACCCAGGTGCAGAAGCTCGCCCCGCACCTGATCCAGGCCAACACCCTCCTGCAATGCTCGACGATGGAGCTGCTCCAGATGGTGGAGCAGGAGCAGCAGGAGAACCCCGCCCTGGACCGGCTCGACGACGCCCCCGAGAGGGGTGAGGCCGGGTGCAGCCTGTGTCCGGGCAGCCGCATCGGGTCGTGCGCGCACTGCCCCTTCAGCCGCGACTCCCACCCCCTGTCGGGCCGGGCCGAGGCCGACCCCGACGCCGGCCCTTCGGCGGCGGACGGCCACGACCTGCTGGCCGCCCGCGGCGAGGACCGGCCCGAGGACGAGCGGATGGCCGCCTGTGCCGACAGCGAGCTGGGTCAGTTCGGGTTCGACGAGGGCGGGGTGGGCGAAGGAGACTTCGACCCTCTGCTGCTGGCCCGCACCGAGACGACGCTGGCCGAGCAGCTCCTACTGTACCTGCGCTCCACGTCTTCCACGCCCCATGAAGCCTACGTTGCCGAGTACCTGGTGGACTGCCTGGACGAGCGCGGCTACCTCCACGTGGACGTGGACGAGGCCTGCGCCGTCCTCCACGTCCCCTGCCACCTGATCATGCAGGGCATTGAGCGACTGCAAGGCTGCGACCCGCCCGGTGTCGGCGCGCGCGACCTGCGCGAGTGCCTGCTGATCCAAATGCGCCAAGGGCGCGAAGAGGGCGAGGGGGAGCATTTCGATCCCATCGCCCTGCGGCTCGTCGCCGAGCAGTGGGAGTCTCTGGTCCAGCACCGCCACGCGCCCCTGCCCCGCCGGCTGGGCGTGACCCCGCAGCAGATCGAGGCCGCCGTCCAGTTCATCCAGACCCGGCTGACCCCCAACCCGGCGGGCGGCTTCCGCATGCCCTGGGATCACCGCCAGAACGGGCAAAGCAAGGCGATCCGTCCCGACGTCCTCATCAAGCGCGGGGGCATGGGGTTCACCGTCGAAGTGCTGGGCTTCGATCACAGCGCCCTCCAGGTCAACCCCCACTACAGCGGCCTGTACGACACGATCCGCGCCGGCCGCCAGGGCGGCGCGGTCGCGAGAGTCGCAGCAGATGGGGTACGCCTGTCCCCGGACCACCAGAAACACGTGGTCGCTTATGTCGAGCGGGCCAACATGTTCCTCAAGAACTTGCAGCAGCGCCGGCAGACCATCCAGAAGATCACCGAGGCCCTGATCGAGTGCCAGCAGGGATTTTTAGAAACCGGCCAGCGCGCGTTCCTGCGCCCCCTGACCCGGACGCACCTCGCCAAGGTGGTCGGCATGCACGAGTCCACCGTCAGCCGCGCCCTGCTCTACAAGTTCGTCCAGCTCCCCACGCAGGAAGTCGCCCCGTTCGACATCTTCTTCGAGACCGCCGTGACCGTCAAGGACACCATCGCCGCGCTGATCGCCGAGGAGACGTTCGGCCTCCCCCTCAGCGACCAGGCCGTGGTAGACGCCCTGAGCGCCCGCGGCATGACGGTCGCCCGCCGGACGGTCGTCAAGTACCGGGAAGAGATGCGAATTCCCGCCTCTTACCTCCGGCGTCGCGGGTAAACAAGCCGGCGGTGGACGGGCCTGGCCGGGTTCTTGAACTCTGTCGGGGGAAGGAGTGCTAGCGGCCCAGCCGCTTGGTCAGGCGGGCGACCATGCCGTCGCCGCCGTGGTGCAGGTCCACCTGATCCATCAGGGCGCGCATCAGGCGGATGCCGCGCCCGCCCAGGGCGTCCTGGTCCGCATCCTGGCGCAGGTGGTGAGGGTCGAAGCCGTTCCCGCGATCGCGAATCTCGACAAAGAACGCGCCTGAATCGACTCCGCCCATGACGGTCACCGCGCTGTCCACAGCGGGCGACCCGTACAAAATGGCGTTCGTGACGGCCTCCCCGACGGCGATCTCGATGTCGGCGAGATCCATGCCCGAGAACCCGGCCCGCTCGGCCAGTCCCCGCACCCGATCCCGCGCCGGCCCCGCATTGGACGGATGCGCGATGATCTCAAATTTCTCCTGGAACTCGTTCACGGCTCGCTCTGTTGCCTATCTGTTGCCCATCCGTGAGCGCGGTAGGGGCAGCGGTTCTGCCCGCCCGACGCCCTTCCTCGGAACGTACCCCCGCCGCAAAAGGACTAAACGCCGTCCGCAGCAGGAAGGACAGGCACGCAGCGCCGTCCGCGTTGACAGACGGCCGCTCAGGCAGTATAATGGGCATTGGCAACCCGTTTACTAGTCAAAGAACAGACACCGCGATTTAGCAGGGAACACGACCATGAGCGACGTCAAGCAGACGCCAGAAAAGCCGACGCCAGAGAAGCAGACCAAGGAAGAACGGCTGAAAAAAGAGAAGGCCGGGTTGGACGTGCTGGCCGACATCTACCGCTACGCCGAGACCGGCTTCGAGACAATCGAGCCGGGCGACTTCATGCGCTTCAAGTGGTACGGCGTGTACCAGCAGCGCCCGAACGACGGCCACTTCATGATGCGGATCAAGATCCCCGGCGGGCGGCTGACGTCGGAGCAGCTCCGCACCCTGGCCGACCTGACCCGCATCTACGCGCGCGGCATCGCCGACCTGACCACGCGCCAGACGGTCCAGCTCCACTGGCTGACCATCGCCGACATGCCCGACATCTTCGCCCGGCTCGACGCCTGCGGCCTGACCACGGCGGGCGCGTGCGGCGACATCACCCGCAACCTGACGTCGTCGCCCGCCGCAGGCTTCGACCCGCAGGAGCTGACGGACCCGCGCCCGGTCGTGGACGCCCTCCAGGCGTTCTTCCACATGAACCGCGACTTCGGCGACATGCCGCGCAAGTTCAAGATCGCCGTGGAAGGCTCGACGGTCCAGAGCACCGTGCCGCAGATCAACGACGCCTCGCTGATCGCGCACCGGCGGCCTGATGACGGCGTCGTCGGCTACCACTTCTTCGTCGGCGGCGGCCTGTCGCTCCAGCCCTTCTTCGGCCAGCCGCTCGACATCTTCGTCCCCGCCGGCCAGATCGAGAAGATCGTGGACGTCCAGCGGGCCATCGCCGAGTGCTACCGCGACGCCGACCAGCTGCGGCTGAAGCGGACACGCGCCCGTCTCAAGTACCTGATGGCCGAGTGGGGTCCCGGAAAGTTCACCCAGGAGGTCCGCGCCAAGCTCGACTGGTCGCCCGAGCCGGCGGCACCCGGCTTTACGTTCTCCGACGACACCTACCGCGACCACATCGGGGTCAACGCCCAGCGCCAGCCGGGTCTGCACTGGATCGGCCTGTGCGTCCTGGCCGGACGCCTGACCGACACGCAACTAGCCCAGGCCGCCGACGTCGCCGACCGCTACGGCGCGGGCGAGGTGCGCCTGACCAACATGCAGAACATGCTGATCCCCCACATCGCCACCGAAGACCTGCCCGCCGCCCAGGCCGAGCTTGCCGCCGCGGGCTTCGCCTGGGACGTCCCCAATATCCGGCGCGGGGCCATCACCTGCACGGGCATCGAGTTCTGCAACCTGGCGATCACCGAGACCAAGCTGCGGCTCAAGGAGGTCATCGGGCACCTGGAAGAGGTCGCCCCGGACCCCTACGAGCGCGGCCTGAAGATCAACATGAACGGCTGCCCCAACTCCTGCGCCCAGCACCACGTCGGCGACATCGGCCTCCAGGGCTGCCTCGCCCGGCGCGACGACGGCACCCAGGTCGAGGCCTACGACGTCCACCTGGGCGGCGACCTGGGCGCGCACCCCTCGTTCACCCGCGCCATCCACCGCAAGGTGCCCGCCGAGCAGGTCAAGTACGCCCTCGCCAACGTCATCGCCCGCTTCCAGGAGACGCGCGAGAACCAGGAGCGCTTCGCCCAGTGGGCGCACCGGCACACCAACGAGGAGCTGGACGCCTTCCTGGGCGTTGAGACCATCGTCGGCGTCCCCGACCTCCCCGCCAGCGCTCAAGCCGCCGGCGCGACGACCTGGCGCTGAGTGCGATCAAGCGGCCTGAGACAGCAAGCCCCCCCACCGGAGGGGGCTTTTTTTGTCCGGGTAACCCGAACACAGCCCTGTGTCTGCTACAATGGGCGCATGAACACCCTCTTCTACGGCGACAACTTGGAAGTCTTGCGGAAGTACATCAGGGACGAAACGGTAGACCTCTGCTACATTGACCCCCCGTTCAACTCCAAGCGAAATTACAATCAGATTTACAACAACATCGGCAAGGAAGACCGCGCCCAGGCCCAGGCGTTCGTGGACACCTGGACGTGGGACGACCACGCGGGCGAAGGCTTCTCGCAGATACTCTCCAACGACGGCGCGCGGTTCACGTCGCAGACGATTGAGCTGATCAAGGGCCTCCACGCGGTCTTGGGCAAGGGCAGCCTGCTGGCCTATCTGGTGAGCATGACCCTGCGCGTCGTGGAGATACGCCGCGTCCTGAAACCTACGGGGTCGTTCTATCTGCACTGCGACCCGACCGCCAGCCACTACTTAAAGCTGGTGCTGGACACAATTTTTGTGACGCAAGGCGGCGACTATCTAAATGAGATAATCTGGAAGCGGACGCACTCTCACGGGGGGGCAAAAAGATATGGCCCGGTGCATGACACCGTTCTCTTTTATTCCAAGTCAGCCACTTATGGGTGGAACCCACAGCATACCGGCTATTCCGACGAATATCAAAGCAACTTCTTCAAGTTCCAAGACCCTGATGGCCGCCGTTACCGATCCACAATCTTAACCGGCTCTGGAACAAGGAATGGCTCTTCGGGAAAACCGTGGCGTGGCTATGATCCGACTTCATCAGGACGGCATTGGGCCATACCGGGTTATATGCGTGAACTCATCGGTCCAACCGCGGATGTTCAAGAGGCTTTAGACGCTCTGGATAAGGCTGGCAGGGTGCTTTGGCCGAAGGCCGGCAATGTCCCCTCGTTCAAGCAATACATGGATGATATGAAAGGAGTTGCCTTACAGGACATTTTCACAGACATTCTGCCTATCTCGGCTCAGGCCGCCGAGCGGCTAGGCTATCCCACCCAGAAGCCCGAAGCCCTGCTAGAGCGCATCATCCGTGCGTCAACGAACGAGGGCGACACGGTCTTAGACGCTTATTGCGGGTGTGGCACAACTATCGCGGTCGCGCAGAACCTAAAGCGTAGCTGGATTGGTGTAGACATCACCTACCAATCTATTTCGCTCATGCTGCGGCGGCTGGAAGCGCAGTTCGGCAAGCAGGTGTTGGACACCATCACCCTGAACGGCATCCCGCGCGACATGGCCTCCGCCGTCGCCCTGGCGCACAAGAAGGACGACCGGGTCCGCAAGGAGTTCGAGAAGTGGGCCGTGCTGACCTACAGCGTCAACCGCGCCATCATCAACGAGAAGAAGGGGGCGGACGCCGGGGTGGACGGCATCGCCTACTTCCAGACGGGGCACGAGGACAACGCCAAGATCATCTTCCAGGTCAAGTCCGGCGGCGTCAACCGGGGCGACATCGCCAAGCTGCACAGCGACATGCTGCGCGAGGGCGCGGCGATGGCCGTCTTCCTCACGCTAGACCCGCCCACGAAGCCAATGCGCGACGAGGCCAAAGGGGTCGGCTCTTACTACCATGACCTGATGCAGCGCTCTTACGACAAAATCCAGATCGTGACCGTCCAAGACATCATCGAGCGGGGCGCGCACCTGGAGATGCCCATGAGCCTGGAAGTGCTGAAAAAGGCCCAGGCCGTCAAGCAGGACGGCCAGTTGCAGCTTACCGGCGTGGAGCCGGAGTAGAAGGGCGCAGCCAAGACGCACGAAAGGCCGCCCGGCACTGCCGGCGGCCTTCTTTTATCGCGCCTCCAAGTTTTTGAGATCGCGCTCAAGTTCTTCGCGCCGCAAGTCTTTCATAATCTGAATGAACTCATCCCAATAGGGGTCGTTGGCGTGGCTCCCCATGAGATCCGCGAGCGGGTGGTTCTCTATGGGATCACCGGGGACCCACGAGTGGTTCTTATAGTTTCTGTGGAAGCCGTTGCCGTTGCGGGCGGTGGGCACGGACAGAGTCTTTGTGGACAGAGTCTTTATTCTTCGCTTTGCTTTCTGGGCCATGGGGATGCTCCTTCCGGTAGGCGATGATGCCCCAGTATAGCACGAAACGCCCCCGGCAATGCCGGGGGCGTTTCTGCTTGCGTGTCACCCAGTCGTGCGCTTTAGGGGAGGCCGTGGGCCTTGTTGTAGGCATCCACGGATTGGCGCAGGGCGATGGCGTAGGCGGCGACCTGGAGGCGGGCCTTGTCGTACTGGTCGTCGGGCAGGTTCGCCAGGGGTTTGTTCAAGAAGGTCTTGACGTAGCCCTCGGCCGCGGAGACGAGGGGCTTGGCGATGTGGGCGTCCTTGCACTCGCGCAGGGCGGCGTACATCGTCGTCAGGTAGCGCACGTCGGTGACGCCCTCGCGGCAGGCCTCCCACTGGAGGGTGTCTAAAACGCCGCCGTGGACCGGGTAGGTCAGCATCAGCGGGCGGTAGGCAGCCTTCGACGCCGGGGCACCCGCCGCGCTCTCGTCGTAGGGGTCCGACCCGAAGGCGGTCTGGTAGTCCGGCAGGAACGCCCCGTAGAAGTTCGAGCGCCACAGGAGAAAGCCGGCGTCCACGCGGTTGGTCTTCGGGTCCGCGTTAGTAGCGGGCCAGTACCACCAGTCGCGGGTCATCGACGTGCGCTTGCCGCCGGTCCGCAGCAGCGTCTGGGCGTACTCCGAGTCGCGGCTGTAGATGAGCGTGTCGGCGTCGGCGTTCAGGGCGTCGAAATCGGCCTGGCGCGGGATGTAGGTGACATTGGGCAGGCCCGCCTTCACCATCGGGGCCATGCGCGATGCGGCGGCGCTGTTCGGCTCCGGGTCGGTGTAGTAGGTCAGCGCGGGCGCGCTGTGGGCCTGGCGACCCTTCTCGACGTCCTGCGGGTCGCCCGCGCCTTTGTACAGGTTGTAGGGCGTCCCCAGCCCGTAGGCGCGGTACTCCGTCACGGCGTCGAACAGCGTGGCCGGCGCGTCGTACAGCGAGGCGATGGTGAAGCCGTGCCCGGCGATGTCGGCGAGCTGCCCGTCGAGCGTTTCTTTGGGGACGAAGTCGGTGACTAAATCCCGCCCATCAGGGGACGGCACCGCGATAGTGGGAGCGGGGTCGAGCCGCGAGCGCAGGTCCACGCCGTACTGCTTGGCGGGGGACAGCAGGCGCAGGGGCAGGACGGTCAGCGTGACCGGGACGCTGAACGGGGCGTCCAGCCCGCGCCCCGAGACGGCCAGGCGTCCGACGTAGGACCCGGCGGGCGTGCCGCGCGGGACCGAAACGGTCAGCCAGAACTGCTTGGACGTGTCGGCGGCGATGTCGCAGACGGCCGGGCCGACCAGCCGGACGCGCGCATCCGTGCCCGCAAGCGCCACGCGGTCGTCCTTGACCAGGAGTCCGGGGGACAGTCCGGCCGTGTCCGGGTCGCGCAGGCTCCCCGACCCGCTCTGCGGCGTGACCTTGACGACGCGGACCTCCATGTCGGCGCGCGGGAGGGCGTGGACAACGCCCTGCCCGACAGCCTGCAAGTCCTGCGGCACCGAGACGGCGACGTTTTGGAGCGCGGCGGGCGAGTACAGGCAGAAGGTCGCCGACGCGGTCTGCTCCGGGCAGGCCGTGATGTTCACGCCCTGCCCGGCCCCGCCGCGCGGCGGCAGCGACTCGGGCAAAACGCGCGTCAGCGTCGAGGCGGGCGTCCAGATCAGATAATGTTTGTGAGACGCGGCCATCGCCCCCTGCGCCTCGTACAGCGCGACCCCGCGCGCCAGGCCCGGCGGCGTCACGGTCAGGCGGAAGGCGACCCGGCCCCCGTGGACCAGGCCGGGCTGGGTGACGACGCCGTATTGCACCGCGCCGGTCGCTTCCGACGTGCCGACCGGACGCCATGCGCCGACGTTGCCCTGCTCGAAGTCCAGCACCTTCGTCGTGGCCGTTCCCACCCCGGCGGCGTCCAATGTCACCCAGGCAATGTCGTCCACGATCAGCGTCGCCTGCCGATTGGTGGTCACGTCCAGGGCCAGGGCATTCGCCTGGGACCAGTCCACGCCGCCCGCCGAGGCGTCGTCCATGCCGGCCGGCGGCTGGGCGTCGGCGGGCAGGCCCATATCCATTGTGGTGGGGAGCGGCGGCGCGCTCCGCTTGCTGAACCCTGACTGGGGCAGCACGACCTCGTGCCAGCCGGTGAAAGTGATCGGGACCGGCGTCGAGATCCACTCGTCGCGCGGCAGCGGGTCGGCGGCGGGCGAGGCGGCCCGGCTCGGAGCCAGCAGGCGCACACGCAGGCTGCCGCCGCTGCGGTCGCCGCGCACCCAGAGCCGGACAGCGTTGTTGGTGCCCACGGCGGGCAGGCCATCACGCACCAGCAAGGTCTGGATGGGCGCGGCGCGGCCTGAGAGAGTCGGCGTCAGCGGTGAGGCGATGTTACGGACGGGCCGCTTGGCGGGGCGGTGGGCCGGGCGGGCGGCGGAAGAAGGCGCGGGAAGCAGACCCGCGACGAGCGCGAGGGCGGATGCCAGGGTGAGTGGCGTCGCCGCGCGCCGTGCCGCGGCGGAGCGGCGGGGCAGTCGGGAAGTCAAACGGGGAGTCCTCCAGGAGAGCGGGGTGGTGCGAGCAAACGTTACAGGTAAGTTGACGGGGGCAGAGTCGGTAAAAGTTCCCCCGCGCGCTGGGTATTTTTGCGGGGGAGAAAGGAGCAAGGAACCCGCCTCCCCCGGCGCTCGTTCCTTGCTCCGGGTACTCCTCCCGTATCGGGAGGGTGGCGGGCTTGCCCGCCGGGTGGGTTCTTCTCGGGCTTCTCGGGGCCGGACCTCTACTCCTCAGACACGAGCGGGTTCGCGGACGAGTCCACGGCGACGATGTACCAATTGCTGTCCGTCCGGCGCAGGGTGTAGGAGACGTAGACTGTCTTCTGCTCGCCGCCTGCGGGGTCCCCCGACCGATCATACGGCGCGGCGTCGCCACTGGCGTCCGTGCCGTCCACGCCGTTGTCGAACGGCACTGTGCCGCTGTCCGTGTCGCCGCCGTCCGTCCGGGTCGCCCCCACAGCCGCGCCGGCGTCGCCGGACGTGCGGTAGACGTGCGTCCCGTAGGCGGTCACGTCGCCGTTCTTGGCCTTCCGCAGGCGCGTAAACGTGAACGAGGTCGTCTGCAAGCGGTCCAGGGCGTCGCGTGTGATCTGCACGAAGTCGCCCGAGGCGATGGAGTACGAGTACTTGCGGTTCAGGAACACGCTCAGCCGGGTGTCGCTGCTGCGGACGTGGCGGCGCAGGGGCTTGATGTCGCCGCTGGTCCAGGTCCGTGCGATGTCGCCGAAGGCGGCCTGGTAGGAGTCGGCGGGGTAAGCGTTCCGCAAGGCCTCGCGCGCCCGGTCGCCGCCCGCCTGGAAGTCCGAGACGCGCGACTCGTTGGTGACGTAGTAGTTGGTCTCGTTGTACGTGACGGGGTAGGTCGGCGTGTAGAACGGCAGGTAGGACGTCACATAGACGGGGTAGTACGGCTGGCCGATGACGACGATGCTCGGGTTGAAGATATAGCGCGGGAACCCGAAATAGGCCGTGTAGAGCGACGGATAGGTGTACTGCGGCGCGTAAGTGTCGCAGTAGTTGCCGTAGTAGTACCCGCCCAGCAGCGGCGGGGCGTAGGCATACGCCGACGAACGGTTGCCGCTGTAGGTGTAAAGATAGTTGTTCCCGTAGGCGCTCTGCGGCACGGACTGCGGGCCGCCGAACGTCCCGATCTGCACCGGGTAGCGGGGGCGGCTATCCGGCGGGCTGCCGAAGCCGTTGCCCGGCCCGATGGGCGGGACGCCGCTGTTGAAGTACCCGTTGCCTGCCGCAATGGGGGGAATGCCCAGGCCACGCCGCCGGGGGGTGTAGTTGTCGTTCGAGTACGTCCGGGCCGGGGCCACCGGCGAGGGACCGTACGCCGACGGAGGGCCGTAGTGGGGCAGGGGGTTGTCGTTGAGCCGCTGCCGGTAGCCGCCCCCGCCGCCGGGGAAGTACCGATTGCGCGCCGGGGCCTCGGGCGTCGAGAAGACCGGCCCGGAGCGCGTCACGGGGTTGGGCTGGTAGACAGGCCGGGGCTGCTGATACACGCGGCTGGGCTGCTGGTACACAGGCTGGGGCTGCTGATAGACAGGCTGGGGCTGGCTCTCGGGGGCGGGCTGGGAGGCGGGCGCGGACTGCGCCTGGGGCTGCGCGCCGGGGCGCATCCCACCGCGGACGGCCTGAGCGGACGCGGCGTAGGGGACGGCGGCCACGGCCAGCAGCGCGCCCGCCGCACCGACCGCCCTCTTGGAGATGTTCGTCATGGGTTGTCTCTTTCCAGGGACGCCGGGGCCGGCGGCATAAAACTGGCCTAGTCTTGGTAGGACGACGGGCGGTGTTGCAATGTTCCCGCACACCTACATCATTTGCTTGACGCCCCGACCTCGCGGGTAAATCTACCGTAGACTTTTTGCGTATGCCTCCCGGATTCCGATCCAGGGAGCGAAGGCTGAGAATTTACGCAAAAGGTTTAATGTATCACACCGGACGTCCGCAACGCGGAGGCACATTTCATTGACAATGACACCAGAGCAGCAGCAGGTCATCAGCCGGCTGAACCAATTCTGGCCCAAGCCACGCGTCTGCCCCATCTGCGGCCACCGGGATTGGAAGCTGCACTCGCGCCTGTTCCTCCACCAGGCGCTCCACGGCGTTTCCGCCACGACCGGGGCAAGCCCCGCCGAGCTGAACATGCACCAGGAGGGCCTGCCGGCCGTTCTCTTCTGGTGCGACGCCTGCGGCTACGTGGTGACGTTCTTCGCCAGCAAATTCGGCATCACCGCCGCCTCGGCGGGGCGGTCGGAGGCCGGGGCCAGGCTGCCCGCGCCCTGACTTGCCACACAAACGTTCTCCTGTCGCTTCAGGGCGTGGGCCGGAAATTACACAACAAACCTGAAGGAGGCCAAAACTCATGGCACACCACACGCCTCGCTACGTTTTGATCGGGGGCGGCCTCGCGGCGGCGACGGCTGCCGAGCACATCCGCAAGCACGATGCGGACGGCTCCATCTTGATCGTCGGGTCGGAGCCGCACCCGCCGTACCACCGCCCGCCGCTGTCCAAAGAATATCTACGCGGCGAGGCAAAAGCCGACGACTTGCCGGTGCTCTCGCCCTCCTGGTACGTCGACCACGGCGTCCGGCTGATGACCGGCGTTCGGGCCGTCGGCGCAGATACGCAGGCCAAGACGGTCACGCTGGACAGCGGCGACATTGTGGGCTATGAGAAGATGCTTGTTGCCACCGGGGCGTCTCCCAAGACGCTCGACGTGCCGGGCGCGGACGGGCCGCACGTGCGGACGCTGCGGACGCGCGAGGACAGCGAGGAAATCCGGGCGCACCTGGGCGGCAAGGTGATTCTGGTCGGCGGCGGCTACATCGGCGTCGAGGTCGCCGCAGACTTCCTCCAAACGGGCGGCCAGGCGACGATCATCGAGCCGACCGGCCACCTGTGGAGCAAGTTTGCCTCCCCCCAGTACGGCGCGTTTCTGCAAAAGAAGCTGGAAGCGGCGGGGGCCGAGGTCATACTCGGCGACGAGGTGACGGAAATCACACTGACGGGCGTGAAGACGAAGGCGGGCCGGGGGTTCACAGGGGATTATGTCGTGGCCGGGGTCGGCGTCAAGCCAAATTTAGAATTCGCCCGCGCGGCGGGTCTGAATCTAGACGAGAAAAAGAACGGTGTCCTGGTCAACGAGTTCTTGGAAACCAGTGCGCCGGATGTCTGGGCGGCGGGCGACGTGGCGGGCTTTCAGGACCCGGTCTTGGGCAAGCAGTGGCGCGTGGAGCACTGGAACAACGCGCGGTGGCACGGTGAGATCGCCGGGGCGAACATGGCAGGCGGGCGCGTTGCCTACGACCACGTCCCGCACTTCTTTTCGGACGAGCTGGACATCCACTTCGAGCTGTTCGGCGACCCGCAGGGGGGCAAGGGCGGGCTGTTTCATGGCGTCCCCGACTCGAACCGCTTCGACGAGCTATATTTGACCGAGGAAGGCGCGCTCGCGATGGTCATCTCGGTCAACCCGCCGGACGACCTGCTGCCCGTTCTGGATCGCCTGGTCCGCGCCCGCCCCAGCGTCAAGGGCCGCGAGGCGGAGGTCGCTCAGGCCGATTTCGACCTGGCGAGCCTGCTGGTTGCGTAGGGGCTGTTGCGGGTAGAAACAGTCCATCTTCACGACGCGGCGCAGCCGCCTAGAAAGCCGACTCTCATGCCCACCTACAGCCACCTCCAGGAAGTCAAGAAGGCCGAGACGCTGCCCACCGCCGACGGCGAGAAGATCGGCGTCTGCCTGACCTGCACTTACTGGCGCGCCGAGACGCCCCGCCCCGAGGCCATGACCGCGAAGCTCGCCCTGTGCGTCCAGCCGCAGCTCAAGGAATACGCCCTGGTCGTCAGCGGGTCTAGCGGCTGCAACAAGTGGAAGAAGCACGAGCAGGCGGGGGAAGAAGCGAAGGCCTACGCCGAGAAGGGCGGGTAGCCGCGCGGGAGTGCCGTCGAGGACGGAAATCAAAGCGGGCGGGGCTGATGGCCCCGCCCGCTTTGTTTCCCTACTCCCCGCGCGCAGACTTCTCCAGAAACCTATCCGCCGACCGCAGGGATAGGGCCATGATGGTCAGGGCCGGGTTCACGCTCAGGGCGCTCGGGAAGACCGAGTTGTCTACGACCGACAGGCCGGGGACATCGTGCGTCCGGCAGTCCGGGTCTACGACGGACGTTTCGGCGTTGGTGCCCATGCGGCAGGTCCCGATGGTGTGCGGCTGGCGGTTCAGCGTCCACACATCCCTCGCACCCGCCTCGGCCCAGACCGCGCGCATGACGCGCTCGGCGTGGGCCGTCATCTTATGCTCGTTGTCGCCCAGGGTGTAGTGGATGCGGGGCTTGGGCAGGCCACGCGCGTCCTTCTCGTCGGACAATTCCAAAAAATTGTGCGCGTAGGGCAGGCCGTCGCCGCAGATGTTGATGCCCGCGACGTGGTTGTAGCCGCGCATGTGGTCGCGCATCTCCTGGCCCCACAGGCGCGCGCCGCGCGCGAGCTGCGAGGCGTAGGTAACAGGCATGACGCCGATGCTCTGCAACAAATACCCCCCGGCGAAATCAACCTCCCCCCAGTCCGAGCCGAGACGGCGGGGCCGGTGCATGTCCTCGGAGATCAAGCCGCCGGGGATGCCCTTGTAGGGGCGCACGTCCTCGTCGAACTGCCCCCAGACCTGCATCCCCGTATGGGCCATGAAGTTGCGCCCGACCTGCCCGCTGCCGTTGGCGAGGCCGTTCAGCAGCAAGAGGCGCGGCGTCTCGACCGACCCGGCACACAAAAAGACGTGGCGGCAGGGCTGGCGGCGCTCGGTCCCATTTTGCGTGTAGACGACCCCCGAGACGCGGCCCGTTTTGTCCCGCTCGATCAGCGTCACGAAGCACTCGGGGCGGATCTCGGCCCCGGCCTGGACCGCGATGGGGAGGTACGTGACGTCCATGCTGGCCTTCGCGCCGACGCTGCACCCGGCCTGGCAGAAGCCCCGGTTGGTGCAGGCCCGCCGCCAGCCGACGCCGGGCTGGAAGTACGGGGCCGACAGCGCGGCGTTGGGCGCGCCGGACGTCTGGATGCCCAGAGTCTTGCAGGCCCGCTGCATGAGCTGGGCCGCCCCGTTCAGCGGCAGCGGCGGCAGCGGGTACGCCTGCCCGTGGGCGTCCCACGGGTACGGCGTCGGCCCCGACACGCCCAGGAACCGCTCGACCTCGTTGTAGTAGGGTTCCAGGTCGGCGTACCCGAGCGGCCAGTCCACCCCCACCCCGAACTCGGTGTAGAGCCGCAGGTCGCCCGGATGGGCGCGGGGCACGTAAGCGGTGTAGTGCAGCGTCGAGCCGCCCACCCCGATGCCGGAGTTGTTGCCGCCGAAGACCAGCGGGTTGCCGCCCGCCGACAGCCGCTCGTCCCCCCAGAACAGCTTGCCCTGCGCGCGCTCATCGGTGGCGAAGTCGCGGGCGGGGTCCCAGGCCTGTCCCGCTTCCAGCGCGACCACCTTGAGGCCCGCCGAGGCCAGCCGCGCCAGCAGCGGTGCCCCGCCCGCCCCGGTCCCGATCACCACGGCATCTACGGTGTCCGTCAGAGGGTAAGTACGCCCGGACAGAGTCAGCGCCGTGAGCACATCACTGCCGTTAGTTGGCATCCCCAGGGCGGTGGGAACGGCGGCACTGGGATCGCCCGCCGCCATGGGCAGCGGCTCGCGCGCCTCGCGCTCGTTCAGCCCTAGCCGCGTCCATCCGGGCGCGTCGGCCATGCCGACGTAGCCGATCTCCTCCTGGGCGATGGGGTGGCTGTAGTACGCCTCGCTGGCCTCGGCCAGAAGCTCCTCGAAGTAGCGTCCTGGGGGGACTGTCTGCCAAGCCTCGCCGGGCGCGTCGCCGCCCTGCACAGCCGTCAAGACCTCGTCCTGGCGCGGCGCGTCCAGGGCCGCGAAGTCCGACTCGAAGCGCACCTGGGCGGCCTGGTCCAGCCCGTGCAGGCCCAGCCGCGCCGCCGCGCCGTCGGGCGGCATGTCGTCATAGCGCCAGCCGTCCCCCCCGCCGCCGGCCAGGCGGGCGTCCATAGTCGCGGCCAGATACTTCGAGTCCGGTTGTACGGCATCCGCGAACAGGCGGCCCAGCGCGGCCACGAGCGTCGTCATCTCGCCCGGCGTGAAGAACAATGGGGCGGGTGGAGGGACGAAATCGAGCCGTACCGACAAAGCTGCCCGCGTGGGTGGCGTCACGAGGTCAGTTTGGAGCAGATCGCGGACGGTCCCGGCGGGATAAGTCTCAGGCATTCATTCTTTTTCTAATGGTTTTCTCAGAGGTGGATGGGGGGAAAACGGCGAGCATATTATACCCGGAAGGGTGAGGGATGATGGGAAGCTCCTGCCGCTGAAGCGACAGGCTGGGCAGACGGAACCCCTTTCGGGGCTGCGGATTAGGCTGCCACCCCGTCCTCACCCCGAAGGGGGTTGTGTCCGTTTAGCCATGCCCTTTAAGGCGTGGACTGAGGGAGGGGCCGGGGATTACTTCGCGGGCGCGTAGATCTGGCACTCGGTCGTGAACACGAAGGTGTTGGTGTAGCCCGCGCCGTCCTCGTAGTGGTCCGGGTAGGCCAGGCGGACAAACCGTGCCGGAGTCGGCTTGAAAGAAAACAGGTGCTTCTCCTCGCGCCGCTGGGGGAAGACGTAGCTGCCGACGTCGGTGAACGCCTGGCCGTCCAGGCTGACCGAGACCCGGACCGTCTTGGTCGCGCCGAACGGCGGTACGCCGACGGTGACGATCCCTATGGCGGCGGGTTTCTCCAGATCAATCGTGACAGTCTTCGGGAACACGTCCTTGTCGTCGGTGGCGAAGCAGTGCGCCCCGCTGGCCTCCCACGAGCCGTCCGTCAGGCCGCCGATCCCGAAGCTGTGCGTGTTGGGGTCGCTGCACACGTAAGACTTGCCGGCGGCCAGATTCGCGCCCGCATGCGCGGGCAGGACGGGGTCCGGGACCGGCACGGGAATATCCGTGCGGAAGGGGAAAGCAGGCAGGCCGGCCTTGTTGTACAGGCTGCACGTCGGGTAACCGGCCCAGGCGTAGCGCACGGCGGCGGGGGCGGGAACCTGCGGCGACGAGACCAGGACGGCGTCGCCGTCAATTTTGGCGTCGGCGGGGACGAACCTGCCGTCCGCGCCCGCGACGACAAAGTCCATGAGCGGCCCAGCGTTTTTGTCAACTAGGCCGCCCCCCACGTGGCTGAACGACAGGCGGATCGCGCCCCCGACCACAGCCATCGATTTATAAACCGGACCGGAATACTCGGCGGCACCGCCGTAGACCTTCGCCTCGGCCACCAGAGCCAGGCGGCGGCCCACCTCCTCTTTGTTCTTCGGGTGGATGTCGCCGGCGTCGCCGATGTCGATGGCCGCCGCGATGCCGGCGTTGGGCACGTTCTTTGCGGTCAGCATCTGCGCCTCGCGCACCTCGGCGAAGGCGTCCCCGCCGGGCTGGAAGCCTGCGAGCTGGACGATCAGGAACGGGAAATCGCCCTGGCCGAAGCGCGCGCGCCAGTCCCCGATCATCGCCGGCAGCAGCGCCTGGTACTGCAACGCCCTCCCGGAGTTTGACTCGCCCTGATACCAGATCGCGCCCTTGATGCCGTCGGGGAGCAGCGGCGCGATCATGCCGTTATAGAGCACCGTCGGGAGGTTGGGGTTGCCCGAAGGCGAGACCGGCAGCGGCGACCCCTGGGCCAGCGAGATGCCGACGTGGAAGCGCCACGGCCCGGCCAGCGCCACCGGCTGCCCGCCCGGAACGTTCAGGTTCAGCCCCGCCGGCTCGCCGTAGATGCCGCCCTTGCCGCCCGTGTCCAGGACGCGCACGGCGACCACGTTGCCGGTCGGCTTCAAGACGCCTGCGGGGACCGGGTAGGCGCGCGGCGTGTTGTACCCCTCGGTCGCACCGACTCTGGTCCCGTTGATCCAGGTCGTGTCGTTGTCGTCCGCCATCAGGTGCAGGACGGCGGCCTTGCCCGCGTCCCCGGCGGGCAGGTCGAACGTGCGGCGGAACCAGATCACGCCGTTGAAGCCGGCGATCTCCGGGATATTGGCGTCTTGGAACAGGCCGGGCAGGGCGATGGTCTTCCAGGCATCGTCGTCCAGCGCCCCCGCCTGCCAGTTCCCCGGCGTACCGGGGTCGTTCTTGGCGTACCAGTCGGCCATGTGCTGCGCCTGGCCCGCCGCGTCGGCGCGGGCCGCGTCGAGCTGGGCGAGCTGCGGGTCGAAGTCCGGCACTTTCTGCTTCAGCGCCTGGGCGCTCGTCCAGGCTTCGGCGGGCGTGCCGCCCCAGTTGGACTCGATCAGGCCGATGGGCACGTGCTGGCTTTCGTTCAGGTCGCGCCCGAAAAAGTAGCCGACGGCGCTGAACCCGTTCCACCCGCCCCGGCGGACCGACTGCGGCGTACAGACGGCCCACGGATTGCCGGGTGCGGTCTGCTCCGGGGAGGCGGACGTCTGGTGGTCGATGATCAGCAGGCGGACATTCGGGTGGTCCGCGAGGGCGGTCTGCTTGTCCGCGTCCACGACGTTGCCCAGCCCGAACTCCATGTTGGACTGGCCGGTGCAGAGCCAGACGTCGCCGACGAGGACGTTGCGGAGGGTAACGGATTGGGGGCCTGAGACCGTCAGCGTGTACGGCCCGCCCGCGGGGAACGGGCCGATGCGCGCGGTCCACTTGCCGTCCGGCCCGGCCACGGCGCGCGCCGCCTTGCCGCCCATCCTGACGACCACGGACTGGCCGGGTGCCGCCCAGCCCCAGACCGCATCGGGATGGCCGCGCTGCAAGACCATGTTGTCCGTGAACAGCGAGGACAGAAACGGCCTGGCCCCGTCGGCGTAGGCCGCGGCGGGGCGCAGCAGGACCGGCGCGGCGGCCAGGAGCAGCAGGGCGGCGCAGCGGCGCGTCAAAGAGGAGAGAAGCATAGGGTTTCCTTTCATCAGGCCACGGTCACGCCCCAGGCCCCCGACAGCGTGGCACCGGGTGCCAATGTCGTCAGGCCCCATTCGGGGTGGTTGAAGGCGTCCGCGCCGCACGTCATTGGCTCGACGGCCAGCGCGCGGCGGCTGTGGTCCGGGGGCAGCGGGTCGCCGGAGTAGAGCACGACATAGTCGAACGCCGCGTCCATCCAGACCGACAGCGCCCGGCCCGTTTGCCCATCGCTCAGGCGGACACAGGCGCGGCCATCCGCGCCGCGCCGGGGCCGGGCGTAGCACGTGTTGAACACGGTCGCGCCCAGGGCGCGCGGGGCCAGAAAGTCCACAGGCGTTCCGGCCACGGGCAGGACACGGCCCGTGGGAATCAGCCCGGCGTCGAACTCCAAGAAAGTTTCAAAGGGGACTTCGAGCGTGTCGGCGTCAATCAGTCCCGCCCCGGCGGTGAAATAGGGGTGGAAGCCCGCCCCGACCGGCGCGGGCGCGTCGCCCGTGTTGGTGACGCTGAACGCGCAGGCCAGGCCGTCCCCAGTGAGCGTGTAAGAGACGCGGGCGCTTAGGGCGAACGGATAGCCCGCGTGAGCGTCAGCGGCAAAAGCCGTCGTGAACGTCACGCTGTCCGCATCCGCCGCCTCGGTGTCCCAAATGATCTGGCGCAGAAAGCCGTGGATGGCGTTCGGGCCTTCCTTGTCGTTTTTCTGCATCTGGTAGGCCTGCCCCGCGAACGTGTAGCGCCCCTCGGCGACCCGTCCAGGGAAGGGGATGAGCACGTCGCCCTGCCCGCCGATTTTGTTCGCCGCGCCCTCGTACCCGGCGATGATCGGCTCGGCCTGACCCGTGCCTGAGACGCGGGACAGGCCGCGCAAGGACGCGCCATAGGGGGCGACGACGAGGCGCAGGTCGCCCCGCGTGAGCGTGATCTCGGTGTCGGGCGTGTCGGCGTGGGGTGTGGTTGACATGGGACGAGTTTCGCCGCCCACGGCCCGCTTTCCTCCCCCGGCTTCCCCATCTACTTCGCAGCCGACGGCAGCGGGTCCTGGGCCGCCGTCCAGCGGACCTGGCCCGTGCCACGGTTCAGGGCATAAGCCTTGTCGTCGCCCTGCACCTGGAAGTAGACCGTGCCGTCCGCGCCCAATGTCGGGAAGCAGAGCAGGCCGCCGTCCGTGGCGAACTGCCAGCGCGAACGGCCTGTCGTCCCGCTCAGGGCGTACAGATGGAAGTCGCTGTAGCCGGCGTAGACGTCGCCGCCCGCCCCGACGGCGGGGGCGGACCAACCTCCCCCCTCGCCCGCGCGCGTCCAGCGCACCTGGCCGCTCGCCGACCGCAGGGCGAACAAGGACCGCGCGCTGGCGTAGAGCGTCCCGTCCGGCCCCAGCACGAGGGGGTAGTCCACCGACTGCCCAGTCGAGAAGCGCCAGAGCGTCCTGCCGGTCGCGCCGTCCAGGGCCAGCACCTGGGCATCGGGGGTGCCGACGTAGACCGTGCCGTCCGGCCCGACGATGGGGGCCTGACCCGGCAGGAGGCCCAGGTCCCGGCTCCAGCGGACCGCCCCCGCCGCCCCGCCGAGCGCGTACAACCGGCCCGCCGAGACGTACACCGTGCCGTCCGGCCCGACGGCGGGCGTGGAGGCGGCGGACTCCGTGGCCCGCTCCCAGCGCTTCGTGCCGGTCGCAGCGTCCAGCGCGTACACCTTTTTGTTCGGTGCCCCGACGAAGACCAGGCCGCCCGCGCCCACCGCGGGCCGGGTTTCGAGAGGCCCGCCGGTCTTGAACTGCCACTTCTTCGCCCCGGTCGTGCCGTCCAGGGCGTAGACGTTCTTGTCGCGCGACGCGGCGTAGACGGTCCCGTCCGGCCCGACGGCGGGGGAGGCGTTGAGGACGTCGCCGGTCATGAACTTCCAGCGGACCGCGCCGGTCGCCTGATCGAGGGCCAGAACCTCATGGTTCCAGGAGGCGAGGTAGAGCATCCCGTTCGCGCCGAGGGCGGGGGCGGTGTTGACGAAGTCGTCCGCGGCCACGAGGGGCGGCTGTGGTGTTGGGCGCGGCGGCTTCTGTGACGCCCGCCCCTGCTGGCCCTGGGCAGACGCCTGGCCCTGCTGGCTCTTGAGGTAGGCTTGGTACTGCTGATTGCCCTGCTGCTGACGCCGGAGGGCCGCCGCCGCCCTCCGGGCGGCGCGCGCCTGCTGGGCAGGGGTCGGCTGCTGGGGGACCTGGTAGACCGGCACCTGCGCCGCGGCGGCGGTCGAGAAGACAAGTACCGCGAGGGACAGGAAAGAGCGAGCGGGGGAGCGCATGGGATAGCTTTCTTGATTTATAACCTGCCGCTGAAGCGACAGGATGAACAGACCGAACCCCTTCGCGGCTGACGAGCAGACCTGATCCTGAGAGTCCCGAAGGGGGTTCCATCTGCCTAGCCGTGTCCTTCAGGGCGCCGTCTGACGCAAACAACGTCTTAGTGACGCTACAATCTACCCCAAGTTCATCCAAATTCCCTGCCACGGCAGGCGGGAGCCAATGCGGCCTTTGACACCGGGGCACGAATCCAGTATAATACAGGCAGCGCCCGCGCGGGCGCAACACTTTACGCACGGAGAATTCACACCCATCATGCCCAGGACACGACGCACCCCGGCCTCCCCGGCCGCCGCCGAAGAAGCGACGGCCGCCGCGACGCCGCCGGTGACGGCGGACGCCCCCCCCGCGGAGAGCGCCGCGACAGGGGATGCCCCCAAGACGCGCCGGCGCGGCACGCGCACCCCCAAAGCCGAAGCTCAGGCCGAAGCCGCGCCCGCTGACCAGGCGGGCCTTGCCGGCGACGCCACCGAATCCGCCGCCAATGCGCCGCCCGCACGTCGGCGCGGGCGGCCCCGCAAAACGGTCGAGGACGCGCAAAGCACGGACCCCGCCCAAGTTTCGGACCGCTCTTCTGACTCTCCGGCACCCGCCGGCGAGGCCGAGACGCCCAGCGCGGATGCCCCCCGCCGACGTGGGAGGCGCACAGCCACGCCCGCAGATGTCCAGACGCCTGCCGGCGTTCAGGTGCCTACGCCGGACGTCCCGGAACAAGCGCCCGCTTCCCGGCGGCGTGGACGCCGCCCCGCCGCTCCCACCACTGACCTTGCCACCGACGTGGCTCCCCCCGAGATGCAGGAAACAACGGCGGCGGGACAGGAAGCCCTGGTGGCGGAAGTTGCCCCCCCGACGCGCCGGCGCGGGCGGCCCCGCAAGGCCGACGCCGCCCAGGACGCGCCCCCCGCACCCGCGCCTGATGTCGCCGCCGAAGCAGTCGCCGCCGAAGCAGTCGCCGAGGAAGCGGTGTCGGGACGACGGCGCGGGCGGCGGCGCGGCGCGGGCGGCGGGGCGACCCAGCCCCTAGTCGCTCCCATCGAGCTGCCCGATGTCGAGGCCCCCGTCGCCGAGGCTGGGGAAGGCGAGGCAGACGCCGAGGCGTCGGAAGAAGGAACGCTCGAAGAAGGCGAGCGGCACGGGCGTAAGTCCCGCCGCAGCCGGCGGCGGCGCGGCGGCGAGGAGCCGACGACCGAGTCGCTGGAAGCGGCCGGCGCGGCCCTGTTGCTGCCCGAAGAAATACCGGTCGCCGAGCCTCTCGACGAGGACGAAGACGACACCCTGCTGGACTTTGCGCCGTCCGACGTCCCCACCTTTGTCGCCCCCGCCCTGGTCCCCCCCGCCCTGCCGCCTGCCACGGACGCGCAGCTCCCGCGCCTTGCCGCCCGCGTCCGGCGGCCCGCGCGCGGACTGGCGCGCATCGTCGCCGGCGACGCCGAGCACCTGCCGTACTTCTTCTTCGTCAACGCCGACGCCGCGCCTGACGCCGGGGCGGTCACGGAGCAGATCAATTTCGCGGCCCGTTCGGGCATCCATCTGTTCTCCTCGGTGATGTACCTGCCCCTGCGGAACGCCCGCGGCGAGCGGTCGTTCGCCGCCATAGACGCTCTCCTCAAACAAGTGCTGGACGCCGACCCAGACGGCTTCCTGCTGCCGCGCCTTCAGTTCGTGCCCACCAACTTCTGGGCGCGGACGCACCCGGACCAGATGACCGTGGACGCATCGGGGGCCGCCGGTGACGTGTCACCCGCCTCCCACGAGTTCTGGGCCGACTGCGTGGATGCCCTGGAAGCCCTCGTCGCCCACTTCGCCGACCCTTCGACGTTCGGCGGCGACCGGGTATTGGGCTTCCACCTGGACCGGGGCGAGTGGTTCAACGACGCCGGGGCCGGCCACGACCTGTCGCTGCCCAACAGAACGGCCTTCGGCCAGTGGCTCCACGCCAAGTACCAGCAGCTTTACGCCCTGCGGGCGGCCTGGCAGGACGGGTCGGTCACTTTCGAGGAAGCGCCTATCCCGGCCTGGCCGGGCCGGACGGCAGCCGTCAAGAAGACCGACACGCCGCTGTACTCGACGCGCCGCGAGGGCCGCTGGCCGGACTACGCCCAGTATTCATCGGAGATCGTTGCCGACGTCATCGCCGGCCTGGCGCAGGCCGTCAAGACGCTGTCGGCGGGCCGGATGATCGTCGCCGTCTCCTACGGCTACACGCTGGAGTTCGCCGGGCGGGGCGACTCGGGGCATCTCGCCCTGGGGCGGCTGCTGGACTCGCCGGACATCGACATCGTGGCCGGGCCGCCCTCCTATGCCGGGCGCGCGGCGGGCGGCACGTCCGCCTTCGGCGCACCGCTCGACTCGGTCGCCCTGCATGGCAAGCTGTGGCTGGTCGAGGACGACACCAAGACGTTCCTGGCCGACGGCGAGACCGACGACGACTACAACCCCAAGATCGCCGGCGGCGCGGACACCCAGGCGGTCCACCAGCGCCACTTCGGCGCGGCCCTCGCCCACGGCGCGGGCGTGACCTGGATGGACCTGTGGGGCCAGGGCTGGCTCCGCAGCCCGGACATCTGGGAGGCTTTGGGCGACCTGACACGGCAGGCCGCTCGGTGGGAGCGCCTGATCCCGACACCCCCGCCCGCCCCAGACGTGGCCGTCCTCGTGGACGAAGCCTCGCTCCGCTTCCTGCGTAACGACCCCGACGGTCTGGGCGCACACCTGGTCGGCCAGACGCGCGACCTGCTCCTGAAGGCCGGCGGGTCGGTCGGGTTTTATCTCCAGAGCGACCTGGTCCGGGACGACTTCCCCGACGCCAAGCTGTTCCTGTTCCTCGACGCCCTGCGTCTGACGACAGGCGAGCGGCAGGCGATCCGCGAGAAGCTGCAAAAGCCCGGCAAGACCCTAGCCTGGCTCTACGCGCCGGGCCTGTTCGACGAGAACGGGCCGTCCGCCGAGGAGGCCGGCGACGTGGTGGGCATCGCCCTGCGCGCCCAGCCCTGGAACTCGCGCGGCGGCAGCACGGTCGTCGAGGGCCGCCACCCCCTCGCCGAGCGCCTGCGCGGCCAGAAGCAGATCGGCAAAGACGAGATCGTCAACCCGCTCTACGCCGTCGCCGACCCGCAGGCCACGGTCGTGGCCGAGTATACCGCCTCGGGCGCAGCGTCATTGGCGACGCGCGAGCACAAGGCGGGCTGGAAGTCGGTCTTCTTCGGCGATCCTTCCCTGGCCCTGGAACTCCTGCGCGGCTTGTACGCCTACGCCAACGTCCCCGTGTACGAGGCAGGGGACGACGTGGTCCATGCCGGGGCCGAGGGGTCGCTGACCGTGCATGGCACGACGAGCGGCCAGCGGACGGTCACGCTGCCCCGCCGCGCCTCGGTCTACGACGTCTTCGACGACAAGATCGTCGCCACCAACGCGCTCTCGTTCCGCCCGTTCGTGCGCGCCCGCGCCACCCGCCTGTACCTCTGGGGCGACGGCAGCGCCCTGGCATCGTCCACCGGCCTGGATCTGCCCGCGCCCACCGCCGAGGCCGAATCCGCACCCACGCAGGCACCCCCTCAGACGGTCATGCAGGAGCCGCCGGCGGTGGCCCCGGCCGCGCGCGAAGTGACGCCGCGCGTGGGCATCATCCCCGGCCTGGACACGGCCCCGCCGGACGACGTACTGGACGCCCTTGACGCCCAAGATGGTGGCCCGAGCGGCGACGAGATGGACGCCGGTGACGAGCCGGCGGAAGGCGACGGGGCCGAGACTCCCGCCCGCCGCAGCCGCTGGCAGCGCCGCCGGGCCGCCCTGCGCGCCCGCCGCGACGCCGAGCGCGCCGCGAAACTGACTGAGGGGACGCCGGGCGGCCAGGACGCGGGAGGCTCGCCTCTGGACATCGACGCCCTGATGCCCGGCCTGCCCCCGCGCCGCGCGCCCATCACGTCCCAGCCGCCCGTCACGACCCAGATCGTCCCCGCCGACCGGGTCGCCGAGATCGTCGCCGCCGACACCGCCGATGACGCGTCCTTCTCCCCGTCCGACGCCGAGGCGCTGGCCCTCTCCGACGCCGCCCTCGCGGACATGGCTGATGACTACGGGGCCGCGCAGGCGGAGGCGGAGGGGGAATAAGCGAGCATCCGGCGGAGGGGAGGGATAGAAAGCCGGCACGGGAAGTGCTGGCTCTTTAGCTTTGCCGCGTCCGCCCTCAAAAAGTCTTTTTGCGCCCATCAATGAACTTGTGGTACAATGGCGCGTCCCTACTCTGTTAGCCCCGGACTTTTGCCCTCACATCTCTGACCCATTCGTGACGCTTCCGCTTGGAGACTCCGACGATGACAGTGCCTTCGACAGACACACGTAAGCTCGGACACCTGCTGCGGCGCGCGGGCTTCGGCGCGCGCCCCGCCGAATGGACCGACTACGCCAAGATGGGCGTGGCCGGGGCTACGCAGCGCCTGCTCCACCCCGAGAGCATCCCCGACCCGCTGGACGAAACGCTTCAAGACATCCAAGGCGACTATGTGGACTTCGACGACATCGGCAGCCTCCGCAAGTGGTGGATGTACCGGATGTCGCACACGCCCCGCCCGCTGGAAGAGAAGATGACGCTCTTCTGGCACAATCATTTTGCCACTGCCAACTACAAAGTGGACCACCCCCGCTGGATGTGGGGCCAGAACCAGACATTGCGCGCCCATGCCCTGGGCAACTTTCGGACCATGCTCCAGGCCGTCTCGCGGGACCCGGCCATGCTGGTCTGGCTGGACGGCGTGGACAACCGCAAGGGCAAGCCCAACGAGAACTACGGGCGAGAGCTTTTGGAGCTGTTCACGATGGGCGTCGGCAGCGGCTACACCGAGCGCGATGTCCAGGAGGCCGCCCGCGCGTTTACGGGCTGGCGCTTCGACCGCGACACGGCCCAGTTCCACTTCGACGCGGGCCAGCACGACGACGGCCCCAAGACGTTTCTGGGCCAGACCGGCGCGTTCAACGGCGACGACATCCTGGACATCGTCGTCAAGCAGCCCGCCACGGCTCAGTTCCTCTGCACCAAGCTATTCAAATACTTCGTCCACGAGACGCCCACGCCCGCCGACATCGCGTCGCTGACAAGGACGTACTTCGCCAGCGGCTACGACGTCCGCGCGGTCGTCGGGGCGATCCTCACCGGCCCGGCCTTCCACTCCGAGGCCGCCTTCCACGCCAAGATCAAAAGCCCGACCGAGTACGTGGTCACCGCCCTGCGGACGCTGGACGCGCCGTTCGCCGTCACCAACAACAACCTGCTGGGCGCGGCCCACGCGATGGGCCAGGAGCTATTCAGCCCGCCGAACGTCAAGGGCTGGCCGGGCGGCAAGGCCTGGATGAACACGATGACGCTGATCACCCGCGCCAACTTCGCCAGCACCTTGACCAACCAGATGAGCCAGCGCGGGATGCTCGCGCCGCTCTTGCGCCGCGCCATCGCCGCCTACGGGAGTGCGCCCTCGGGCCTGAACACGCCCACCCAGCTCGCCGACGCCGTGTGGGGACTGCTGCTGCCCGGCCACACGCCCAGCGCCCAGACGCGGGCGGCCCTGATCGATTACGCCCGCGACGGCGGCAGCGCGACGGGCGGCGTCAACTTCGACGGCAAGGCCCCCGGCCTGGTGTCCCTCGTGTTGTCCGCCCCGGAATACCAACTGGCGTAGCGGCCTCGGTCACGAGAAAGGATAGGGGATGAAACTTCCAATGCTTGCCGGCTCGGTGGCTGCCGCTGCCCTGGTTCTTGCGCCTTTCGGCGCTTGGGGGTCATCACCCGCCCACCCTCATCCTTCGCGCCAGCCCTTGCGCCTCAAGATCAGTCCAGCAGATCCCGTGACGCCCTCCATGCCGTCTTGTGATCCGGGCATGGTCATCGGCTTTAGAGGCCTGGGCAGTTTGGTTGCTTGCGACCCGCGCATGGTCATCGGGCGCGGGATGCACCCGGAGCGCATGGACCGCATGAACGTGCTGCGCCCGCGTGTCCTCGTTCCGGCACTACCTAGGCGGTAGATTGTGCGGGGATGAGGCGGCGCAAGCGTGGTACGCGGCCCGCTCTTATATGTTGCGAGGATCATACTCATGTCCATCTATGATTTAACGACGCGCCGGCAGTTTTTGCAGAACGGCCTGACATTCGTCGGCATCGGGCTGGCGATGCCCACGTTTCTGATGCGGGCGGCTCAGGCGCAGACCGGCGACCCGCTGGCTTCCCACCTGCCGCCCATCCCCGGCGGCAAGATACTGGTGGTCATCGAGATGTCAGGCGGCAACGACGGGCTGAACACCGTCATCCCCTACGCCGACGGCGGCTACGCCAAAGCGCGGCCCGTCATCGGCATCCCCGCCCGCGACGTGGTCCATCTGAACGGGGCCGTCGGCCTGCACCCGAACATGAGCGCGTTCAGGCCGCTCTACGACAAGGGGCGGCTGGCCGTGCTGACCGGCGTGGGCTACCCCAACCCGAACCGCAGCCACTTCCAGTCGATGGATGTCTGGCAGACCGGCAACACCCAGGTGGACGTGCGCGAGCGGACCGGCTGGCTCGCCCGCTATTTCGACAAGGACGGCCACTTCCAGGGCAATCCGCTGTCGGGCATCACCCTCGGCTCGGCCCTGCCGCTGACGCTGTTCTCCGACGGCGTCCCCGCCTCGGTCATCGGCGGCGGGTCCGACTTCGGGTTCCGCAGCGACGCCCCCGACCACAAGCAGCAGACCGAGGCTTTGCGCGCGCTGTACGCCCAGGGCACCGTCGCCGGCTCCAACGCCGAGTTCGTCCGCAACGTCGGCAGCGAGGCGTATTCCAGCAGCCTGGAGCTGAAAAAGGCCTTCAGCGACTACGACATCAAGGCCGCCTCCGCCGCCAAGTACCCCGCCAACAGCGGCCTGGCCTCGGGACTGCAAACGGTCTCCAAGCTGATCACCGGCGGCGTCGGCACCCGCGTCTATTATTTAAGCATGGGCGGCTTCGACACCCACGCCAACCAGCCCCGCTCCCATGCCAATCTTCTCGGGGAGCTGGCGGCGGGCATCAGCGCCTTCTACGATGATTTAGAGCACCAGGGGCGGGCCGGCGACGTGGTGACGATGACGTTCTCGGAGTTCGGGCGGCGCGTCAAGGAGAACGGCTCGGCGGGGACCGACCACGGCGCGGCCAGCGTCATGTTCCTGGCCGGCGGCGGCGTCAAGGGCGGCGTCTACGGCGACTACCCCAGCCTCAGCGATCTGGACGACGGTGACCTCAAGATGCACACCGACTTCCGCTCCGTCTACGCGACGCTCCTGGACAAGTGGCTGCAAACGCCCTCCGCGCCGGTGCTGGCCGGGAACTTCCCGCACCTGAACTTCGTGTGACGGTCGTGGGGAAGCGGGCAAGCAAAGGAAGAGGCCGGGGCGAATAACCCGGCCTGTTCGTGTTCTGGCCGTGTCCTCTGTCGGCGGTTTTGTTGTCTCGGTCTAGCGGAGGTAGCTTCGGATCGACTTCTCCTTCTCCACCGCGGCCTCGACATCCGCGTCCCCGAACTGCCGCGCGTGCTCGTAATCCACTTTCGCCTTTTCAATCTGCCCCAGATACGTATATGCGAGTCGGCTGCGGTAGAAATAGGGCAGAGGAGAGTCGGGAGCGAGCGCAACGGCCTTCTGCAAGTGGGCCAGGGCCGCCTTGTCGTCCCGTCCTACTCTGTCCATAGCGAGGCCGATGTGCGCCATCGCCCGCAGGCGCTGGGGCGTGTACGCCCAGCCGCCGGGGCGGAAGGTCGGCAGCAGCAGGTCCACGTTCTGGTGCCCGTCGATGTAGTCTACGACACGCTCCCCACGGCGGTAGACCGTCAGCGCCTCCTGCGTCCGCCCCGCCTCGCTCAGCAGCAGGGCGTACTCCATCAGGCGGCCCCCGTTGTTCTCCCGGTAGCCGTCACTGGACTGGTTCGGGCCGTCGGTGTAGACGGCCTTTCGGTAGTATGCGACAGCGCCGGCGAGGTCCCCGGCGTTCGCGGCACATTTTCCTAGGCCGTAAAATGCCTGATCGTTTTCCGCCCAGAGCGCCAAGGCTTGCTGATAGCGATCCCGAGCCTGCTGCCAGAGGCCACTGTTCATCAAAGCATCGCCCTGCTGCGCCACCCTGACACTCCGATCTACCCGCGCAAGAGCTTCCATGTCGCCATAAGGGAGGAAGGCAGATCGTGTTCCTACAGTGGGCCGAGCAACGACAGATGGTACCGCAGAAAATGTTGTGCCTCGTGGTGTTGGCACAGCCTTGGCAACGGTATGTTTGGCCGCGCTGGTTGGCAGTCCTGAGATCTTCGCGGTTGCTGGCATCTGAACACCCTTCTGCGCGAGCAGGAAGCCACATGGCAGGGTAACGGCAACTACAACGGAGAGAACTGAAGTACGCAGTTTCATCGCTCTGTCCTTTCGATTTTGGGCTAGGGTCCAAGATTGGGACCCAATGGGATAGACAGACTCCAGGATGGGTAGGTGTCTGTGTTGCTTGGTGTACCTGGAACGAACGTCGGGGTCTGAACGACATTCCAGTAGCTAAGATGGTCTAAGTTTGCCGTCCCTCCCCAGCTCCACGTCAGGGTTTGCAGCGGCACATAGATCGTGCCTTGGCCGCCGACAGAGGCCGGCCGGTACATAATCCAGGTATTAAAGCTGTCGGAGGCCGTCGCGGCGTTCCAGGCGTCACCGCCGCTGTCCTGATCATGATTGACAAAAGGCTGATCCGGCTGATCAGCGGAAAATCCCTGGTTGTAATCGAGCCAGCCGTAGTTGCCTGTCGTTCGGCTGAACGTGCCGTCCGGGTTGTGGTAATACCCGCCGTAGTATGGGAAGACCCCATCGAGACCGGCGGGTGCAGAGACTGAACTCGTCGTGCCATTGGCGGACAAGACGCTAAGATTTGAGTAGGTGGCCGTCTTCCCGTTCAGAGGGACGCGCGTGTTGGAACGACTGAGATTTGCTACCTGAACGAAGACGCTGAAGCCAGCGGTGTTCGGGTTGGCGGGGTTATAGAAAAGCGGCGGATCAGTGACCGTTGCTGGCCCCCACAGTTCGGTGGTCCCGAAGTCCTGCCCAGTCATGTCACTGAAAAATCCGGGCGTTAGTGGAATGTAGCTACGACCGACGACCCAATTTACTGGTGGCTTGACATAGCGAAGCGGGCGGGACTTTGCTGTGACCGACAGAGGTGGGCCTGACGGCGGCTGGATGGTCGCGTTGCACTGGACGGTAACGTTGTCGGCATCATGCGCGTCGTAGAAGCTGAAGCTGCTGCCTGTCATCTGCGCGGCAGTGAGCGCGACGAACTGCGTGGGGTAGTTGGGGTTAGGCCAGGTTGGGTCCCAGGTCCAGAACGGGTTGGGGGAGGTCGCGCCGCTCACCGACCAGCTATAACTCGTGACTGGGAAGGGCGAGTTCAGCGTTGCTGTGATCTGCTGACCGGTCAATACGTTCAGCGCGTTGCCCGCGCTGGGGTCTGCTGTGGCACCCTGCAAGCCAGCGGTGATGGGGTAGACCGTGGGGGTGTAGCGGACGTCGCACTGCGAGTAGGTGCCCGAACACTCCGCCCGAGGCGAGCAGGCCAGCTTCACCGTCGGCCCCCCGGCCATGACCTTGTAACGCGTCGCGCTGCACTGGACGCCCAGCGAGATCGTGGCCCCCTGCAACTGGGACGGCGGGAGCGAGACCCCAAGCCCCGTGTCGCAGACCCCCGTGACCGGCACCGAGGAGCCGGAGGAGCCGTTGGAGCCGCTGGTCTTGGCCGTACAGTCCTCCTGCACCACCACGGACGCGGGCGGCGGGTCGGTCGTCATGGTCTGCCCCGGCGCGGGCTGCCAAGTGTAGACCGTGTCGATCTCCCCGGAGCAGTCGGCCTGCCCCCCCTTGTCGTCAGCATTGCCATAGGCGGTGGCGGGGTTGCCCAGGGGCCGGTAGTCCTCAGAGAGGAAGCTACAGACGAACTTGCCGCCGCTGAGGGCGGGGCTTTGGGCGGTGACGCTGCCGGTATTGGGGTCGGTCGTCTGCCAGACGTAGGTGCCGGCGCGGGCGGGATGGGGGAGCAGCAAGAGGCAGGCCGTCAGGCTACAGGCGGCGGCGAAGGAGCGGCCTGGCGAAGGAGCGGGCCGACGAAGAGACAGGCGCATGATGATCCCCCAATCAGACAGCGACACCGAGGCACGATGACCCGAGACGGCTATGACCGAAGGACGCCCGACAGCAGCGCCACGTCCCATTGTAACACGGCTTTCAGGCGGCGTCAAGGGCTAGAGTTACGATTTTCTGGGAACTTCTCCGTCCCCTTACTTCGTCTAACGACACATGACACGCAACCCATTATTGATGACAACGCTCTCGGCGGCGGTGCTGCTTGGGCTGGCTATCTCGGCGACGGCGGCACCCAAGAAGGGGTTGGCCCCTAAGCGGGCGCGCGCGGAGGCGTCGCCGGTCGTGCCGCTGTCGGACCCGGCGTACAAGGACGTGGACACGCTGGAGCGAGCGGGCGTGGCCGTGCTGCCGTTCGCCGATGTCCCGCCCGGCCACTGGGCGGCGCGGGCGGTCGAGACGCTGCACCGGGCGGGCATCGTTCGGGGCTACCCCAGCGGCGCGTACCGGACAGGCAAGTGAAGGCGGGGGGCTGGAAGACCGTAGCGGCGGCAGGGCTGCTGCTGGCGGCAGGGGGCGGGGCGGCGTGGGCGCACGACGTCAAAGACCCCGTCTGCCGCATGAGCACGGACACGGACACGACGCCGTTCCGCGAGACGATCAACGGCAAGACCTATTTCTTCTGCTCGGATGCCTGCAAAGCGAGGTTCGATAAATCGCCGGCCTCCTACGTCACGCTGAACGCCGCCCTCGCGCACGGCGTCGGAAGGAGCTACGCGCTGTCGGTCGCCGCCCCGCCTCAGCCCCAGGCCGGACGCCCCATCCCCCTGACGTTCACCGTCCACGAAGCGCCCTCGGGCAAGCTGGTCCGGGACTTCGAGCTGGTCCACGCCGAGCGCCTGCACCTGATGATCGTCAGCGCGGACTTCGCTTACTTCGAGCACCAGCACCCGGTTCTGGGAGCCGACGGGCGTCTGCGCCTGGCCTGGACATTTCCCCACGCGGGACGCTACTACCTGTTTGCCGACTTTACGCCCGCCGACGGGGACAACCAGGTTCTGCGCCGCGTGCTGGACGTCGGCGGCCCGCCCCCTGTTAAGAGCACCCCGCTCCGGCTCAGGCCGGACGTCGGCGAGGTCAAGACGGCGGACGGCACCCGCGTCGCGCTGGCGCTGCGGCCCGGCCCCATCCGCGCCGGACATCAGGCCGTGCTGACCTACACGCTGACCGACTCTGGGGGCCATCCCCGGACGGACATGCAGCCGATCTTGGGCGTGATGGGGCATTTGATCGCCCTGCGGGACGATGGGCGAACACTGGTGCATACCCACGCACTGCACGGGGTCGGGTCGGGGTCTTACGGGGCGGCGGTGCTGGCGATGCTGCAAGCGGGACAGGCCGAGGCCGTGCCGATCACGCCGGACATGGTGACCGAGACCGGGCCGCGCTTCACCTTCAAGCTGACCCTGCCCTGTCCGGGCCGCTACAAATTGTGGGCGCAGTTCCAGCGGCGTAATCAGTGGCTGACGGTGCCGTTCACAGTGGACGTGGGGCAGTAAGAGGGGAACTCACACGGGCCGCGTGGTGCAAGGCGGGGTCGTGCGTGGGATCATTGGGGTCGTCGCTGTAGACAGCCTCTTTCCGCATGGAAATGAAGCCGGACAGCTCGCCCTGGGGGTGGGCGCGGGTGGAGACGGTGACGTAGGCTCGGCCACCGAGCACGGCTTGGACGACGTCGGCGAACGACTGAATCTTGGGGTCTGACTGGGGGTGCAGATCGGTCGCGGCGATGTGCCGAGTCAGCGCGGCGGGCAGCGGGCCGTCGGCGGGCGTGTACAGCATGAACACGGTGGGGCCGGTGTGGTCGGTGTAGGAGCGGGCGACGTGCAGGTCGATGGAGCGCACATCTTGCAGACCCTTGGTGTTCACTTCGACAGCTCCATTGGGGTGGGTAAAGTCAAAGGCAACAGTCGCCGTGCCGGTCGCAGACGTGGCGACGGCGGGCACAATTTTACCGCCCGAGAGATCGGCCTTCCAGACGATCTTCAGCTCGCAGGCGCGCGCGGGCTGCGCGGCAAGGCCGGCCAGGATCAGCCCCAACCCTAACGCTGTCTTGTGTCGGTTCATGCGTTTATTATCCCGCGTTCGGTGCGGGCTGTCAAGCAGGCAAAGATAAAAAGCCCGGCACCCCTTGGTGCCGGGCTTTCTTGTGTGTTCGCCCTTGGTTAAGCGGGTTTGATTTCGACGGTCGCGCCTTCAGCTTCGAGCTTGGCCTTCAGGGCGGCGGCGTCGTCGGCGCTCAGGCCCTCTTTGACGGCCTTGGGGGCGCTGTCCACGAGGTCCTTGGCTTCCTTCAGGCCCAGGGCCGTGATCTCGCGGACGACCTTGATGACGCTGATCTTCTTGTCGCCCGCGGCGGTCAGGACCACGTTGAACGCGGTCGGAGCCTCCTCGACGGGCGCGGCGGGCGCGGCGGCCCCGCCGCCACCGGCGGCGACGGGGGCGGCGGCGGTGACGCCGAATTCTTCCTGGAGCTGCTTGACGAAGTCGCTCAGTTCCAGCACGGTCATGCCTTTGATGGATTCCATCATTGCTGCGGTATCGGCCATTGTCTTTGTGTTCCTTGTGTTCTTGTGCGTGACGTGTTGATTTGGGCTAGGCGGCTTCCGCCGTCTCGCCCGTGCCCTGCTTGTCTGCGATGGCTTGCAGGGTGAAGACGAAGTTCGAGATGATCCCGCCCAGCGTCCCCACGAAGCCCGCGATGGGCGACTGGAGCGAGCCGAGCATCATCGACAAGAGGACCTCGCGCGGCGGGGTCTTGGACAGCGCCTCGACCTGCGATGCATCGAGGACGCGGCCGTCCATGACGCCGGCCTTGACCGACATCGCCTTGTGCTCGCGCGCGTAGTCGAGCAGGATCTTGGCGGCGGCCACGGGATCGCCCTTGGCGAAGCCGATAGCCGTGGGGCCGGAGAGGTGCTCGCCCATCTCGGACACGGGCATCGAATCGCCTGCGGCCAGCTTGAACAGGGTGTTCTTGACGACCCGGTACTCGGCGTCCACGTCGCGCAGCTTCTTGCGAAGCTCGGTCATCTCGGCCACGGACAGGCCGCGGTAGTCGGTCAGGATCGCGGCTTTGGTCTGCCCGACCAGCTCGCGCAGCTCGCCGACGACCTCGATCTTGGCCCCGGCGGGTTCTGTGACATATTCTTGTGCCATTGGTGTATTTCACCTCCTCCCGAAAGTCCCCCGTCGTGTGATAGGGGACATAAAATAGGCCCTGCGACTGCCGTAGACGGGGAGGCAGGTCGCAGGGCGCTGGGGTGCGGCACGAAAAAACGTGTCGCGGGCGTTCCTGTGTCCTCGGCTGGCGGGCGGGTGCCCATTAACCCGCGTGTGTCTTCGCGGGGCCGGCTGTCTACGGCGAAAACGGTATGAAGTTGTCCCCCCGCTAACAGGGGGGTGGCGGGCTAGCCGGCCGGGACGGGTTTCGGGTCCCTCTACCCCTTGCCGGCGGCGATGGCGGTGGCGCGGACGGGATCGATCCGCACACTCGGCGACATCGTGGAATTCACAGCGATGCGCTTGAAGTAGCGGCCCTTCGACGCCGACGGCTTGGCCTTCTGCAAGGCGTCCATCAGGGCGTTGAAGTTCTCCAAAAGCTGATCGCTCGTGAACGAGGCCTTGCCGATGGGCGCGTGGACGATGCCGGCTTTCTCGACGCGGTACTCGATGCGCGTGGCCTTTTTGATGTCGGTCACGGCCTGGCCGATGTTCGGCGAGACGGTTCCGGCCTTCGGATTCGGCATCTTTTGCTTGAAGGTCGCCCCCAGCCGTCCCACTTGGCCCATCATGTCCGGCGTGGCGAGGATCAGGTCGAACTGCTTCCAGTCCAGCGTCCCCTTCTGCACCTGTTCGATCAGCTCCTCGGCCCCCACCAGGTCTGCTCCGGCGGCCTCGGCGTCGGCGGCCTTCTGGGCCTTGGCGAACACCATCACCTTGCGGCTCTTGCCCGTCCCGTGCGGCAGGGTTGTCACGCCGCGCACCATCTGGTCGCCGTGGCGTGGGTCCACGCCGAGGTTGAAAGCGATGTTGATGGTCTCGTCGAACTTAGCGGTCGCCATACCCTTGACTTTTTCCAGCGCGGGCATGGGGTCGAGCAGATCTTCGATGTTGGTCTGCTTGGCGAGCGCCTGGTAGCGCTTGCCCTCGGTCTTGACGCGGTCTTGCTTTCGCATTCTTCTGTTTCCCTGTGGTAATAGCGGGCGTTCGAGGCCCTCCCACCGACTGCCGGGGGGTTAGCCCCTAGCCGATCTCGATGCCCATCGAGCGGGCCGTCCCGGCGATGATCTTCATGGCCGCCTCGACGTCGTTCGCGTTCAGGTCGGGGGCCTTCGTCTCGGCGATCTGGCGGAGCTGCTCCTGCGTCAGCTTGGCGACCTTGGTCTTGTTCGGCGTCCCGGACCCGCTGGGGATGCCGGCGGCCTTCTTCAGGAGGTCGGCGGCGGGCGGAGTCTTGGTGACGAACGTGAACGAGCGGTCGTCGTAGATGGTGATCTCGACGGGCACGATGGAGCCGATCATGGGGGCGGTCTTCTCGTTGTACCCCTTGATGAACTCCATCATGTTGATGCCGTAGCCGCCCAGCGCGGGGCCGACGGGCGGGGCGGGGGTCGCTTTGCCCGCATTGATCTGGAGCTTCACGACTCCGACGACTTTCTTTGCCATGCTGTGTGTCCTTTTATCTTACCCTTGCCTCCGAGGGAGGGGCTGCCGTCTTCGGCGGGGGTAGGTTCCGCGCCAGGGGCGAGTCTACGAAATCTTCTCGATCTGGCCGAACTCAAGCTCCACGGGCGTGTCACGCCCGAAAATGGAGATCAGCACCTTGACCTTGTCCTTGGGCGCGTTGATCTCCTGGATGCTGCCCGCGAAGTCGGCGAACGGGCCGGCGTTGACCCGCACGGCCTGGCCGATCTCCCAGCGCGGGCGGATGATCGGCTTGTTCTCCGACTCTTCCAGCGCCCGCCGGATGTCGCGGATCTCGTTGTCCTTGACGATGGTCGGCTTGGCGTCACCGACGAACCCGATTACGCCGGTCGTGCTCTTGACCAGGTACCAGGTGTTGTCGTCCAGCACCATCTCGACGAACACGTAGCCCGGAAAGACCTTGCGGTCGATCTCGGTCTTCTTGCCCTGCTTGAGCCGAGATTCTTTCTCGGTCGGGACTAAGATGTCAAAGACTTTGGTTTTCAGGCCCATCGAATCGGCGCGGCGCTCGATGTTGGTCTTGACCTTCTTCTCGTGACCCGAATAGGTGTGGACCGCGTACCAGTGTTTCTGCATGAAAAAGCCTTTAGTGCGCGCCGCCCGCGGTAAACAGCCAGGTGGATATCGGTCGCAGGACGGTGTCCACGACGCCCACCCAGACGGCAACGGACACGACCAGAGCCAGCACAACCGAGGTGGACTTGGTCAGAACGTCGCGGGTCGGCCAGGACGTCTTCTTCAGCTCCACCCAGGCCTCTTCCAGGAACTGCTTGGGCGGCGTCTGCGGGCGCTTCGCCATCATCTGGGCGCGTCGCTGCGCCTCGGCCAGCCGCGGGTTAGCGGAGTCCTTCATGGGTTCAGGTGCTTTGGCTGGGGCGGGCTTGGTGCCCTTCTTCGGGCCGGGTGCCGGCCCCTCAGTGTTGTTGTAGATTTTCGCCATGAGTTCCCGTCCTTGCCGCTCGCCCCGTCGGCCCCCTCGGCGGACACGGGAGAGCAGACAAAAAAATGAACAGGGGGTGCGCCCCTGCCCGGTGTCTAGCGTTGACTATAGCACACCACGACGCATTTGTCAACCCGCGCCCGGCGTTTTTCCCACGCCCGCCCGTGCTACAATGGCGGCAGGCGGCACGGGTGACACCATGAAGACAGCATTCGTGACCGGCGCGACCGGGTTCTTGGGGCTGAACCTGGTCGGGCAGTTGATTGAAGCGGGGTGGCAGGTGACCGCCCTGCACCGGTCCACGTCCGACTTGACGTACCTGAAGCGGTTCCCGGTGACACTGGCGGCGGGGACGGTGGAGGACGCCGCCTCGCTTTCGGCGGCCATGCCTACGGACCTGGACGCCGTGTTCCACGTGGCCGGGGACGTCTCGTTCTGGTCGGGGGATCGGGCGCGGCAGTTCCGCGCCAACGTCGAGGGGACGCGCCATGTCGCCGACGTGGCATTGCGAAAGGGCGCGCGGCGGCTGGTCCACACGTCCACGGTCGCCGTCTACGGTTTGCAGCCCGGCCCGTTCGACGAGTCCGCGCCGCACCTGGGCAAAGCGTCCCCTATCGGCTACCTGCACACGAAGGCACTGGCGGAAGAAGAAGTCCAGAAGGCCGTCGCGCGCGGCCTGGACGCCGTCATCCTCAACCCCGCCAACATCGTCGGCCCCTACGACTCGGCGAATTGGGGGCGCCTGTTCCGGCTGGTCGCCGAAGACAAGCTGACAGGTATCCCGTCGGGCCGCGCGCCCTTCTGCCACGTCCGCGACATCGCCCAGGCCCACCTCGCCGCCTGGGAGCGCGGTCGGACGGGCGAAAATTACATCATGGGCGGCGTCGAAGCGAGCTACCAGGAGGCGTTCACCGTCGTCGGCAGCCTGCTCGGCCACGAAGTCCCGGACCGGCCTTTGCCCGCCTTCGCACTCGCCCTCGCCGGGCGGCTGGGCGAACTGGGTTCCCGCGTGACGCACCGCGCGCCGGACCTGACGCCCGAGATGGCGACACTTCTGTCCGCCGCGATCTCGTGCCGCAGCGACAAAGCCGTGCGCGAACTGGGCTTTCAGATCACGCCGCTCGGGGAGATGTTCACGGACTGCCATCGGTGGATGGTGGCAGAGGGGATGCTTGGGGGATAGGAGGAGTCTTCGTGCGGTGTCGTCGCGTAGCCGTCTGCCTAGCCTCAGTCCATGCCCTCAAGGGCACGGCTAAACGGACTGAACCCCCTTCGGGGCTACGGACAAGCCCCCGAAGACCATCTTTAAGCCGCGAAGCGGGTTCGGTCAGGCTAGCCTGTCGCTTCAGCGGCAGGGAGGTCGCAGCGGTGGGAATACGCAACAAAGCCTCTTTATGCTACAATCATCCATGCGAATTGCGGCCCTGCCAGCCTTTCTCCTAGTCTTCGTTGCCCTGTTTGCGCCCACGATCCCGTGCGTCCGTGCCTACGAGATGCCCCCTACCGTCGTGCCGTTCGCCCAAATCGAGACGCACCGGATACGGATCGTCAACGCCCTCGACGGCGCGATCCAGATTTCCGACGACCGAGGGCGCACCTGGCACCTGATCGGGCGCGTCACCGCGCCCGCCACCCAGAGCCTGATGGGCTACTCGGCGGCGGGCTACGCCCAGCCGGGCACGGTGTCCGCCGTCGCGGTTCATGGCCTGCGGATCAGAGTCGGCGACGAGACCACGCCGGACCCGCTGCTGATCAACATCCTGCCGCGCGAGTACGCCCAGACGCCCCACCTGTTCGGCGGCCAGGTGTCGGGGCTGTCCGGCATCTACACCAACCTCCCCGTCGGGACGAGTCTTTTCCGCGAGCTGTCCCCCTACGTCGGCAACCGCGTGTACCGCGAGACGGGCGCGGGCGGCGAGCCGGCCCCGCTGCCGCTGAACTACATCCCCGCCGTGGGCGACACACTGGTCATTCCCGTGCTGGCCCCGGCGAACCCGCTCAAAGAGGTCTTCTTTGATAACAAGGCGGGCGGCGACGTGCGCGTCTTCTTCGCCGACGGCACGACGCGGCTGCTCACGCACGTGGTCAAGCCCCTGGTAGGCGTGGGGCGTTACGACGGCTGCTCTTACACCGGGGTTGGGGCCATCAACACCAACCACGACGGCGTCATCACCGTCTCGACCGCCCCGGTCACGACGTCGCCGCTGTTCGAAGGGACCGGGGATGAGCGGCGGGGCGGCTTCCAGATTCAGCCTGCCTACCACAACGCCCAGGGCGATGGGGCCGGGGCACCGTCTGTGCTGGTCATCGGCTCACGCAAGCGGCCCCCCGCGCCCGAGATGGAGGGGACGCCGCCGCTGTTCTTCGGCCACTTCGACCTGGCCTGGGGCGCGGACCAGCCCGCCCACTCGTGGCGGGCCGAGGTGCAGCGCAGCCACGGCCCGTGGGGGCCGATGCCCACGGTCATCGGCGACCGCCCCCTCGCTTTGGCCGACGTCACCGCCCTGCGGCTGGTGCGCGGGGCACCCGGCGACCTAGCCTGGCGCGCGGCCCAGATCCGCATCGCCGAGAAGGACTACGCCCGGCGCGCCCTGGTCGCCGCCCGCGCCGGGCGGACATCGGTACAGCGCGGCGAGATCATCCTGGGCGCGGCCACGTCCGACCGCCGCACCGCCTTTGTCGCGTTCTACATCGACGGCCGGCTGCGCGGCATCACCAATACTGCCCCCTACGGCTTCCGATGGAACACCCATCAGGTCCCCGACGGCGAGTACGTCGTTGAGGCCCAGGCCCAGGACGCGGCGGGCCTGGTGCTTTCGTCCACCCGCACCAAGATCTGGGTGGACAACGGGCGCGAGGCGGCGGGGGGGTAGGGACGAGCCGGGGTGGGTTTTACTATGACCATCGACCAGAAGATCGGCCAGATGCTGCTGCTGGGGTGGTCGGGCGCGACGCCCGCCCTGGCGCGCGCGGTCAACGACCACGCCGCCGCCCTGATAGACGAGTTTCATGCCGGCGGCGTCATCTTCATGGGCCGCAACGTCGGCCCGCCCACGCAGACGCGCAACACGGTCTCCGCCTTGCAGGCGCGGGCCGTCGCGCGCGGCCTGCCGCCGCTGTTCGTCGCCGTGGACCAGGAGGGGGGCCGCGTCCAGCGGCTCGCGCCGCCGGACTATGCGGCGCGAAAGTCGGCCCGGCTGGTGGGGCAGGCACAGGACGCGGCCCAGGCCCGCCGGGCGGCCCGCGAGATCGGCGTGGAGCTGAAGTCACTCGGCTTCAACTGGGACTTCGCGCCCGTCTTAGACGTGGACAACAACCCCCAAAACCCCGTCATTGGTGACCGCTCCTACGGCCCCGACCCGCGCCTGGTCGCCGCCCTGGGGGCCGCCGCCACGCTGGGGTTCCAAGAGGACGCCGGCATCCTGGCCTGCGGCAAGCACTTCCCCGGCCACGGCGACACCGACGTCGACTCGCACCGCGCCCTGCCGACGATCCCGCACGACCGGCAGCGTTTGGACGCCGTCGAGCTGCTGCCGTTCCGCGCGGCCATCGCCGTCGGCCTGGGGGCGATCATGACCGCGCACATCCTGTTCCCCGCCTACGACCAGGAACTGCCCGCCACGCTCTCGCCCGCCGTGCTGACCGGCCTGCTGCGCCGGGACATGGGTTTTGCAGGCCTAATCATTACCGATGACCTGGAGATGCGCGGTGTCGCGCACGGATGGGGCACCCCCAAGGCCGCCGTGCTGGCCGTCCAGGCGGGGGCCGACATCCTGCTCTGCTGCCATACCTGGAAGACGCAGCGGGCCATCCGTGACGCCCTCCGGTCGGCGGTCAAGTCGGGCCGCATTTCCGAAGTGCGGCTGGACGAGTCGCTGGCGCGCATCGCGCAGGCCAAGGCGCGGTGGGCGGGGTAGGTTGGTATACTGTCCCCATCATGCCTGCCAAAGTCTGCCCACGCTGCGGCGCGCAGTACCAAAACCTGAAGTCCACCACCTGCCCGCAGTGCTTCGCCGTCCTGGTCGCCGTGGATGACGAGACCGCCCAGGAACTGACCGAGGCCCGCGCCGCCGTGGAGCGGACACCCGAGTTCAAGGCCGTTAAGGCCGACGACGACGAGCGGTTCCAGGAGCAGTCGTTCGGGGCCTGCCTGGGCGTCTTGGTCATCACCATCATCACGCTGGTCCTGGCCGGGACGCTGATCGCCGTCGCCGCGCATCGCCACCACGCCGCGACTCGCCCCCTCACCATCGCGCGATCTCACACCATTGCCCCCCTGGTTGGAGCGCCGGAGCCGCTGACCACGCTGCCGGTCGCCGCAGCGGGCCTGGACGACGTCCTGCCGCCGACACTAGGACCGTACCAGAGATCAGAGCGCGACGCGGATGTGGTGCTGACGGGGACGCTGACGCCGCTGTTCCACGGCGTCTACGCCCGCCCCGGCCAGGCGGCGCTTGACGTCTACGCCCTGCCCTCGGGCCGGCCCACGTCCGAGCAGAACGAGTTCCGCCTGGGCCTGAGCCTGGCGGCGCGGGTCGGCGGCGCGGACCGTCCGCTGCTGTTCTTCGCCACGGAATACTGGCGCTTCGCCGCCCTGGCCGCGCCCCATGCCGAGGCGGCACCGGACGACCTCCGCGATGCGCTGGCCGCCCACTTCCGCCAGCCGTGAGTTTGGGTATACTGGCGTCAGCAAAGCGAGGAAACTTCCCGATGAACAAGACCCTCAAGACCCTGCTCTGGACCGGCGCGGGGGCCGCCGCCCTGGCCGTCGCCAACAACGCCGTGTTCAGCCGCGCCAAGGCGCTGGGCAATACGCTGGGGGGCGAAGGCCGCTTCTGGCCCGGCCCCTACGGCGACCTCTTCTACACCAAGCAGGGGAAAAGCACCGACGGCCAGGGCCGGCCCATAGTTTTATTGCATGGCATCTACACCGGAGCGTCTGGCTTCGAGTGGCGCAAGAACTTCGACGCCCTCTCTGAGCACGGCTTGGTGTATACCCCGGACTGGCTCGGCTTCGGGCTGTCGGACAAGCCCCGCATCCGCTACACCGCCGCCCAGTATGTCGAGCAGCTCGCCCAGTTCCTGCGCGAGGTGGTGAAGCAGCCCTGCACCCTGGTCGCCTCGTCGCTGGCCTGTGCCTACGCCGTCCAGGTCGCTGCCGACCAGCCCGACCTGGTGGAGAGCCTCGTGCTCGTCTGCCCCACGGGCTTCCGGCACCTGTCTCAGCCGCGCAGGGTGGGCGGCGAGCTGACCTACGAGCTCACCCACGCGCCCGGCCTGGGCACGACCCTGCACAATCTGGGGGCCTCGCTACCGGGCCTGCGCGCCTATCTGATGAACCAGACCTACTTCGACCCGTCCTTCGTGGACGACGCCCTGCTGGACCACTATTCGACGGCGAGCCACCAGTACGGCGCGCAGAACGCCCCGCCTTCGTTCTACGCCGGCCTGCTCAACCACGACGTCGCCGACGCCTTCCCACGCCTGACCCAGAAGACCCTGCGGCTGGTCTGGGGCCGCGAGGCGCGGCTGACGCCGCTGTCCGACGCCGAGGCCTTCTTGGCCGCCAATCCCCGCGCCGAACTGACCGTGCTGGACAAGAGCGGCCTGCTGCCCCACGACGAGCAGGCGCAGGCCTTCAACCGGCTGGTCCTCACGCTGCGCGCCGAGCCTCTGGCGGCAGTCTAGCCTCAGACCCGACAGATGCATGATGCCCCGACAGAGGGCAGATCAAGGAGAACACCCACCCATGGCACGCAACGGCAACGGCAAAGAGAACGGCAAGGACGCACCGCGCAAGCCACCCGTCCCGCTGACTTTGATCGACCAGGGCAGCGACGTGGAAGACGACGACGAAGACACCTACATCGTGGTCGGCGAGGCCGGCGAGGACGTGGCCTTCGAGGTCTGCGAAGACTTGGAGATCGCCCTCGGCGTCCGCGACGCCATGATGGAGGACGGCTTCACCGTTAAGATGTACCAGGCCGCCGAGGTCGAGATCATCGCCGACGACGAAGCCCCCGAACCGGGTGGCCGCGCGGCCTGAGCGACAGGCCTGACCCATCTCGAAACCAGGAGGTCAGGCTGCACCGCCTGGCTGTGGCCTTGCGGTCTTCTGCCTGATTTTTATGGGCCGCTGGTCTAAAGCCTCATCTGCCTTCGTAGCCAAAGAAGATCATGAATACCGAAGGCTTCCAAAGCCGGTCTGACACATTCCCACTGTCGGACTTCATCGCTAGATATGACTTCAAAAGCGAGTCCAGCATTTCGTTCGTGGTCGGGCATGGCTCGGCCAGTGTCTTCAAGGTTTTTGGGCGGGCGGACGTACACCATCCTTGCGATGGGCATTTCCGAGCAAGGATGAGAATCTGGTGGCAGCCGGGGTGCTTGACCGAACCGCTGATGAACGAGATCATACAAGGCCTGTTCTCCGCGCTCGACATCATAGGCACAGAAACCAATGAAGCTTTATTCTACGAAGCTGGCTACAAACGCTTCCACTTGGTTAATGGGGCAGTACAGGCAGGTGGCACGGAGTTCATACACAGGCCCCGTCCTATTCTGCTGTTACGTGGACCTTTACCACCTACGGCCCCATAATACGGCCTCTGAGACACCATTAGTCGCGCTTCGTACACAGTGATGGGCGAGGCTGAACTTGGCCGCTAGTCAACCGTTGGTGCTAGTTCTACCACTTGCTTTACAAGTTGAACTGTGCTATCGAGAGCGGCACGAAGCCGTTCTCATCTGCTGGCAGGCCGTCCCAGCCGACGCACAGGTTGAAGAGGGCCATCGTGAACGCCAGCCGCGCCTCGAAGTAGCGCCAGACCCGATGCCCGACGCGCTTGAAG
>JAABUQ010001338.1_pt1 | contig 53774 bp, 51 predicted proteins | sample 5560001 | NCBI WGS metagenome assembly JAABUQ01 (sample SAMN10711888, study PRJNA513371) | rock metagenome | isolation source: Antarctica rocks | place: Antarctica: Victoria Land, Finger Mt nord | collected 2015-12-18
GCAAGTCGGTATGCATCAAGCACATGGTGGGCCTGCTCTATCCCGACGAGGGGGACATCATCGTCCACGGCGAGTCGGTTCCCAACATGCCCGACGACGAGCTGTTCGATATGCGCAAGAAGTTCGGAGTTCTCTTCCAGGACGGTGCTCTCTTCGGGTCCATGAACCTTTACGACAACGTCGCCTTCCCGTTGCGCCAGCACACCGAGAAGAGCGAGGAGGAGGTAGCCGACATCGTCAACCGGCGCCTGCAAGAGGTGGGGTTGGGCGATGCCAACGACAAACTGCCCAACGAGCTCTCGGGCGGCATGCGTAAGCGCGCCGGCTTTGCCCGCGCGTTGGTGCTCGATCCCGACATCGTCCTCTTCGACGAGCCCGACTCGGGCCTGGACCCCGTGCGCACCGCTCTGCTGTGTGAGTTGATCCAGGAGATCCACGAGGAGAACGGCGGCGCCTACGTGGTCATCACTCACGACATCATGAGCGCGCGTCGCGTTGCCGAGCACATCTCGGTGCTGTGGAAGGGTCGCATCGTGGAGTCCGGGCCCGCCGAGGAGCTCTTCAACTCGGACAACCCGTTCGTACGCCAGTTCCTCTCGGGCGAGTCTCAGGGCCCGCTCGGGATGGAGTAGGCGCCCCGCGCTGCGCGTCGGCAACCGCGTCCGCTCAGAGCGGACGGCGCTAGCCTCAAAGCCGTGAACGTCGCTCGCAGCCTGTCGCTGATCGCGAGCGCTGCGGCGCGACGGCCGCTGGCGGTTATCGCCGTCGCCGTGGCGCTCGCCGGGGTGGCCGCCGTTTCGGCGCTCGGTCTCGCCCCGACGGCGGCGACGGACACCCTGGTCAACCGCTCGTCCTCGACCTACCGGGCGACGCAGAGCTACTACGGCCACTTCGGAGACGAGGCGGTGGTGGTGATGATCAAGGGCCCGCTCAAGGACTGGATCTACACCGCCGACCAGGAGCGGGTGCGCACGCTGGAGGGTTGCCTTTCGGGCAACCTGTCACCCCTGGGGATCAGCAAGCACGGCGGTTCGGCGGGACCGTGTGGCCAGCTGGCGGCCGCCAAGCCGGTGAAGGTCGTTCTCGGGCCCGGCACGTTCATCAACCAGTCGGTCACGCAGATCAACGGCCAGCTCGCCGCCCAGTTGCGCGGCACCCAGGCGCAGGCCACCCGGACGTACCAGGCTATCTACGCCGAAGGGCTGCGCCGCCACTACGCGCCGGCCACCGCCCAGCGTCTCGCCGCCGGGGCGCGCCAGCTGGTGATCACGCAGTTCCAGCGCCAACTCATACAGGCGGCGGTGCGCTTCAACCTCACCACCGCTCCCAGCGTCAGCGACCCCGACTTCGTCTCCAAGCTGATCTTCGACCCCCTCAAGGCGGTGGGCACCCCCAAGCAGCGCTTCGCCTACCTGTTCCCCAACGCCAATACGTCGATCATCACCATCCGTCTGAAGCCGGGGCTGCCCGAGGCGGCCCGCACCCGCGCCATCGAGCTCGTGCGCCGCGCGGTGGCCCTCTCTTATTTCCGACCTGAGCACGGCGAGAGCTACCTGGTCACGGGCGAGCCGGTGATCGTCGCGGACCTGACCAGCTCGATAACGCGCTCGGTCAAGATCCTCCTGGTCGCGGTTCTGCTGGTGATGGCCGCCACGCTGACGCTCGTCTTTCGCGGCCGGCCGCGCCTGTTGCCGCTCGCGGTGGCCCTGGTGGCCACGGCACTCACCTACGGGGCGCTGGCCGCCTCCGGGGCGTCGCTGACCATGGCGTCCATTGCGGTGTTGCCGGTGCTTGTCGGTCTGGCCGTCGACTACGCCGTCCAATTCCAGTCGCGCGTGCACGAGCATCGCCAGGATCTCCAGGACCTCGAGGACCTCCAGGCAGGAGCCTCGCATGAACCCGGCGAGGACTACGGGGGGCTGGGCGAGCGCTCCGTGCGCCGTGCGGCGGTGCTGGGCGGTCCGACCATCGCCACTGCCGGTGCGGCGACGGCCGGTGGGTTTCTGGCCCTGCTGCTGTCGCCCGTGCCGATGGTGCGCGGGTTCGGCCTGCTGCTCGTGGCGGGCATTGTCATCAGCTTCTTCACCGCGCTCACGGCGGGCGCCGCCGCACTCGTGCTCACCGCAGGTGAGCGACGACCTGCCCGACGGCGTCGCCTGTCCCTGGTACCCGCGCCCATGTCGTCCGCGGCCGCGGGCGTGGGCGGGCGCCTGGGGCCTGCCGTGCGGGGTGCGCGCGAGCTGCTGTACGGCAACTCGTCAGGGCGGCGGATGGCGAACCGCGCACTGGACGCGGCGCTGCGCCGTCCCACGCGCGTCCTGGTTGTCGGGATCGCCGTCGCCGCATTGGGTTGGGCGCTGGACACCCAGACCCGGGTGGAATCCGACGTCACCAAGCTCGTACCCCAGAACCTGGCCTCGCTGCACGCACTCGACGTGCTCCAGCGCCAGACCGGCGTGGGGGGGGAGATCGATGCGATGGTGAGCGCGCCCGACCTCACCCAACCTGCCGTGGTCACCTGGATGACCAACTACCAGCAAGCGGTCACTCGTCGCCAGGGGTTCTCTGACAGCGTCCCCGGACATGGGTGCGGGCAGGCGCGCCTGTGCCCGGCCTTCTCACTGCCCGACCTGTTCAGCCAGGGTGGCGGCTCCCGGGTGGGGACGGCGGGCGGGGCAGCCGGGTCACCGGGAGCAGCCGCGGGCATGTCCCAGGGACAGATCCGCGCTCTGCTGGACGCCGTGCCCCCGTACTTCTCGCAGAGCGTCATCACGCCCGACCGACGCACGGCCACTCTCGCCTTTGGCATCCGCAGCATGTCCCTGGACGCTGAGCAGCAGGTGATTTCGCAGATGCGCGGCCAGCTTCACCCACCGCCGGGGGTACGGGTCGACCTCGTTGGCCTGCCGGTGCTCGCGGCCCAGGCCAACGCGGCCATCTCGCCGGCCTGGCGACGCGCACTCACCCTGCTAACCGGTCTCGCCGCGGTGGCGGTGGTGCTGCTGTGCGCCTTCCGCGGCGACCGCCGCCGCGCGCTGGTGCCACTCGTGCCCATCGCGCTGGCCACCGGGTGGTCATCGCTGGTGCTCTTCGCGGTGCGGGTGCCCCTGAACCCGATGTCGGTCACCCTCGGCGCACTGGTCATCGCGATCTCCACCGAGTTCAGCGTGCTCCTGTCCGAGCGCTATCGCGACGAGCGCCGTCTGGGCCACCCGCCCGCGGACGCTCTGCAGCGCACCTACCGGCGCACCGGGGCGGCGGTGCTGGTCTCAGGAGTCACCGCGATAGCCGGTTTTGCCGTCCTCGTGCTCTCGGACATCAGCATGTTGCGGGGCTTTGGCTTCGTCACCCTGGTCGACCTCACGGTCTCTCTTGTCGGCGTGATGCTGGTGCTGCCCTCAACGCTCCTACTGGCCGAGCGGGGCGAGCTGGGAAGGCTGCCCGCGCGGGGTCTCACGGCGCTGCTCTCGCGCGCGCGGGTCGCCGGACGCTGGGCCGCCGGGCGGGCTCGCCATGAGCCGGTCTGAGTCCCCGCCGCAGCCCGGTCAGGGAGGCGTCGCGTCGGCGCCGGTGGGCGTTCCCGGTCCCCAGGGCTCGCGCTACGGGTGGTTCGTCGGGCTCGTCGCCCTACTCGTCATCGCCCTGATCACGGTCAACACCGTCACCACCGCCCCGAACGGCTCCAGCGGACTGGCGGTCGGGGCGCCGCTGCCTCCCTTTGCCCTGCCGCTGGCCGTGGGCCCGTTGAACGGCGACGCGGACGTCGCCAGGCGCGCGGGGGAGGGCGCCGCGGGACGCGTGGCGGCGTGCCAGCTGCAGCTTCGCGGGGTCCTCAACGTGTGCTCGCTCGCCCAGCAGGGTCCGCTGGTGCTGGCGCTGTTCGTGGCGGGTGGGAGTTGTCCGCTTGTGATCGATGACCTGCAGCGCCTGGTGGGCGCATACCCCGGCGTGCGTTTCGCCGCCGTCGCCATCCGCGGAGACCGGGGTCGCCTGCGCCGGCTGGTGGCAACCCACCGCTGGACCATTCCCGTGGGCTATGACCGCGACGGGGCGGTGGCCAATCTGCTCAAGGTGTCGAGCTGTCCGCAGGTGACCTTCGTCCGCGCCGGGGTGGTGGTCGCGCCAACGCTGCTGAGTCGCCCAGCGCCGGAACTGCTGCGCTCCCGTGTGGCCCTGCTCTCGGCCGGAGGATCGCTCCCCGGCGCGAGCGGCTCCCCTGGTGCGAGCGGGTCGAGATGAGCACGCCTGACGGCGAGCAGCCCGCGCTTGAAGACCAACCGCAGGCGGGTTGGGCGGCCACCGAGGTCAGCGAGGAGTTTCCCGAGCTGCGGCTGCTGTGCAGCCAATTGCGCGCGCGGCCCGCGCGGCGCAGCCCTCCCCCGGTGCGCGCGCGCCTCCGTCTGCTCTCCAATCGCTTCTCCGGCTCGCGCGCGGTGAACCTGCGCCGCGAGCCGGTCCCGGCGGCCTACCGCGTGTTCTTTCGCCACATCGGCCTCGACCCGGACGTCACTCGCCCGCCGGGCGAGGCCGCCGTGCTCGAACGTCTGCTGCACGGTGGTTTTGAGGCTCGCAGCCTGCTCGACGATGCTCTGCTCATCGCTCTGGTCGAGACCGGCGTGGCGCTGTGGGCGCTCGACCACGACCGGGTGGACGGGCCCCTGGGCATTCGGGTGGCGCGCGGCGGCGAGCCGCTGGGGCGTCAGCCCGAGGCGCCCACGCTGCCGCAGGGTCGCCTGGTCGTCGCGGACGCCTCGTCGGCGCTGGCCGTGCTCTTCGGGGACCTGGCGCCGGGACACGGGGTGGGTCCCGAGACGCGGGCCATCACGCTGTATGCGGTGCAGGTTGCCGGCGTCCCCGACATCCACGTGGAGGAGGCGCTGTGGACGTGCGGCTCGGTGCTGGTGAGTGCCTGAAACCAAGCGCGCGCATGGGCTCAGAGCCCAGACTCGCGCAGTGCTACCCTGTCTGGAGTCCACGCGGCCCCAGGGGAGGAGAGCCGAGTATGGTCCAAACACAGCAGCAGGTCCAGCGTGAGCCCTTGCCCCTTCGTGGCGGGCCGCCGTTCGTCATTCCAGGAATTGGGCGTCCGCTCCACGCGCCCCAGGAACGCGACGCGCGGCGCGCGCTGCGCGTACAGATCGCCAAGCTCGAGCGCGAGCTCTCCGACACGCTCATGACGGCGTTCCCGCATGCGCAGGGGTCTTCTCTGGCGGCGTCCCCGCTCAACAGCTACAGCGGCGGACCCAGGCTCCTGGGCTTGGGCGACCTCGAGCGTCTGCGCGACCGCCTGGCTCGGCGCCTCTCTGACTCCCGCGCGCAAGTGACGGCCTGCGCTGAGGTACACGAGCGCAACCGCATTCTGCTGGAGCGCATGCTGCTGGAGCCCGGCCGCTACAAGTTCATGCGTTTGCCCAACGCCGACGTGGGTGGGGGCGGATGCGGAGTGTGGGAGGTCCGCCCGCGCCTCGGCCTGATCGGGATGCTCGCGGGCTGGTGGCACGTCAAGCTTTCCTCCGGCTGTCCGTTAGCCGGGGGGCCGCGCCATCGGCGCGGCCCCGCCCCGAATGAAAACTGCCCTGCGCACCGGCTCGAGCGCACTGGTGCTGGTGAGCATCATGTTCCTCGGCAGCTTGGTCATGTGGGTGGCCATGCCCGTGGGCTGGCTGTGGGTTGCCGGACACGTCCAGGCCGCCAGCGGTTCCGTTGGCATAGCCTTCCTGGTCGCCTTGGTGGGCGTGATCGTGTCCATCGGCGTCATCGTGCCGTTGTTGGGCTGGCTGAGCAACCGTCATCGCGACCTGCGCGTGGCGCGCGGCTATGCGGACAGCGGCCACCTGGTGCTCGAGGTGGTGCTGGTGACCAGCGCCACGGTTGCCCTGCTGCTCTTCGGCGCCTGGTTCTTCCTGTTCGCGGGCACCAGCCCGATCCCCGTGAACATCGGCTACTGAGTAGGAGACGAGCCGGCCGCCATGGGCCGGCGGACTGAGCCTAGAGGGGGCTTGTCGCCAGGGCGTGGCGTTGGGCGGGCGAGCGACCCGGGTCGGCGAGCGCCCCGGGCACCGCGCGTCGCCGTTGGACGCCCTGTGCGTCGAGCATGGCGGCCAGCGTGTGTCGCTGGCGCTCGGTCATCGATCCGATCGTCTTGTTCTCGGACATCGGCAGGGCAGCCAGGAACCTGCGGCAGCGCGTCTGCCCCCACCGCCGCTGACTGGCGAGCAGGTCGCCCACGGCCATGCTGGACGCCTCCCAGGGAACTTCGAGGATCACACGGGCCACATCGACCTCGCCCTCCGCCACGGCGCGCTTGAGCCCCGCGCGCGCAAGCCTGACCTGGTTGGCGCGCTCCAGGGCGCGCAGGTGCTGAGGTCCGGCAGGGGCCATCGTCGCTGTTGCGGACATGCGTCGCTCCTCTCGTGAGCCGCGCCTTCAGGCTGCGCCACGCGATTTCAGTTGCTTGATATTTGGCACCGTGCCGCGCGACGGTGCCTCAGATCCGCCCAATGGGGATGGGAGGACAGCCCTCCACCGGCTCGTCCGGACACCGGTGGCCCCATGAACTTCTGTGACCCGAGAAACGTCGTGCGCTAGGCGCCCGATGAACCTAGGTCAGTGCCGCCCCACAGGTCAACCGTGAACCCGAGGTCCGTGCGCTCCCAGCGACCTTTTTTATGTTCACCACGCTCTGGACGCGTCCGACGTCGCCCAAGCCCACCCTCGCCTCAGCCGGGAGCCGGGCGCTACTGGAGCTCACACCGCTGCAGGCAGCGGACCGTGCTCGCGTTCGAAGTCGCGCTTGACCCGCGCGAACGTGTCCAGGGCACGGTCCAAGATCGCGCGGTCGTGGGTTGCCATCAGGCTGGTGCGCAGCAGGGCACCGCCGGGGGGGACCGCCGGGTGCAGCGCGCAGTTGGTGAACACTCCCTCCTCGTAAAGGGCACGCCACAGCAGGGCCGCCTTCCAGTCATCGCCAACGAGCACGGGGACGATCGGCGAGGTCATGGCCTGGAGCTCCTCGCCCGGCGCGCTGCGCACGGGGGGAGGATCCAGCGTGCGTAGGCCGATCGCTCGCAGGCCCCCGGCGAAGTATCGGGCGTTTTCGAGCACGGCGCTGCGCAGTGGCGGACCCTCGACGGAGCGCACTACGCGCAGCGCGGCCAGAGCGGCCCCCAGCGCGGCGGGCACGGCCGACGCGGTGAACAGGAAGGCCCGGCTGGTGATGCGCAGGTACTCGATCACGTCGCGGGGACCGGCCACGAACCCGCCGCAGGAGGCCAGCGACTTGGAGAACGTCCCCATGCGCAGGTCGACCTGGTCCTCCACGCCCAGCAGCTCGCAAGCGCCCGCTCCGCGCGTCCCCAGGACGCCGGCGCCGTGGGCCTCATCGACCATCAGTCGCGCCCCGTGGCGCTGACAGCGCTCGGCCACGTCCACCAGCGGGGCGACGTCTCCCTCCATGGAGAACACCCCGTCCACCACCACGAGCATGCCGCCCCCGTCCTGCGCGCCGCGCTCCAATGCGCGCTCGAGTTTGTCCATGCGCCCGTGGCGAAAGGGACGCATGCGGGCGCGCGACAAGATCGCGCCGTCAAGGATCGAGGCGTGATCGCCGGAGTCGACCACCACCGTGTCCCCGGGGGCCAGAAGGGCGCTCAGGGTGCCGACGTTGGCCTGCTGGCCGGTGGTGAACACGATGGCGTCCTCGGTGCCCATCCATTCGGCCAGCTCGCTCTCGAGCTCGAGGTGCAGCGGGATGGTGCCGTTGAGCAGCCGCGAGCCTGTGAGCCCGGTGCCGTAACGGTGCAGCGCGTCCCGGGCTCCCGCGATAACTCGCTCGTCGGCGGTCAGCCCGAGATAGTTGTTGGACGCGAGCATGATCCGCGGTGCGCCCTCCATCTCCACCTCGGGCATCGCCGGCGACTGCACGGTGCGGAAGTAGGGCATGAGGTCCGCCGCGCGCGCGGCGTTCAGCAGTTCCTCGCGCTCGTGGCCACGGACCTTGGCGAAGACGTCGGTGGAGGTGGGCATATAGGGTGGCGCGCGATGACCGTGCAGGTACGACCTGTCGCCTCCCGACGCGACATGAACACCTTCACGAAGCTGCCGTGGGCTCTCTATCGTAACGAGCCCAACTGGGTGGCGCCCCTGCTCCTGGACGTCAAGAAGCGCCTGGATCGCGAACGCAATCCTTTCTTCGCGCACGCCGAGGCCGAGTACTTCCTCGCCTTTCGCGATGGACGTGCCGTGGGTCGCGTGAGTGCCCACCTGGATCGGAACCTGAACGAGTTTCAGGACAACGATTGGGGCCTGTTCGGCTGGTTTGAGTGCGAGCGCGACCCCGAGGCCGCGCGTGCGCTCCTGGACGCCGCCCAGACCTGGCTGAGGGCCCGGGGGCGGGGCACGATGGTCGGTCCGATGGACTTCACCACGAACGACGAGTGCGGGCTGCTCATCCAGGGCCACGAGCGCCCGCCCATCATCCTCTGCCCGTGGCACCACCCCTACTATCAGCAGCTGCTCGAGGAGGAGGTCGGCCTCAGCAAGGCGATGGACCTGTACATGTGGAGCCTGTGGGTCACCGAACGCGAGCACGTGCATCCGGGGATCTGGGAGATGGCCGAGCGCGTCGAGTCCGAGCACGGGATCGTCTGCCGCAACTTCAACAAGCGCGACCTGCAGGCCGAGGTCGGCCGCTTCTTGGAGGTCTACAACGCCGCCTGGGAGCGCAACTGGGGTTTCGTGCCGCTGACCGAGCAGGAGGTGCGCCACTACGCCAAGGACCTCAAGCCGGTGCTGGACGAGAACTGGGCCATGGTGGCCGAGCGCAAGGACACCGGCGAGGTGGTCGGAGCCGCGCTGACGCTACCCGATTACAACCAGGTGCTGGCCAAGCTGAACGGCCGTCTGCTGCCCTTCGGCTGGCTCACGGCGCTTCGCGAGCGCAAGCACATCAATGCTGTACGCGTCTTTGCCCTCGGGGTCAAACCCGAGTATCAGCACACCGGGGTCGCTGCGCGGTTTTACCAGATGCACTTCGATGCAGCGGCGCGTACACCCCAGAAGGGCGGGGAGATGGGCTGGATCCTCGAGGTCAACAAGCCTATGAACCGCGCCATGGAGGGCATGGGCGGCAAGATCACGCGACGCTACCGCGTATACGAGTGTGCCCTGTAGGGGCTCTGGCAGCGGGGCTACACTAGCCTCAGCTGTGAGCCCCGCGTCCGACCCCGAGCGCCAGTCCAACGGGCACCGTCCCGCCGAGCTCCCCGGCGAGCTGGAGGAGGTGGACGGTGTCCCCGTACTGAGCGGCGCCCCGGGCCCCGGTCTGACGCGTCGGCCCGTAAGTCCGCTCGTCCCCGCCGGACTGCCCGCCGCCCGCACGGCGGCGGTGGCGGCGACAGGCTTCTTGGCCGGCGCCGCAGCCGCCGGACTTCTTCGCCGCCGCCGCCAACGACGCCACCTGGCCCTGCACCGCCGCCGGTCGGCCGACGGACCCCTGGCCGAGCTCGTACAGGTCGTCGGATCGCGTTCGCTGCTGGTCGACGTGCACCTGCTCGGTCGTCGCGGCCAGTAGCGGCCGTCGCCGAGCGGGCTCAGGCCCCCTGTCCGGGCAGGTATTCGTTGGTGAACGGTTCGGGCCCGGTGGCGGGGTCGTGGTGCACGAGCCCGTGGGACAGCATCCACCGGCCGAACCGCGCCCAGGCCTGCGGGTCCTGGTAGCCGAACGGGCGCCCATTCCCGGGGTCGGCCGCGGGAATGGTGCGCGTCACCGACTCGGACTGCAGACGGAGGTCGAGCTGCGGGTTGGCGCGCACGACCAGGCGCGCCGCAGCACCCGGATCTGCTCTTACCTCACGTTCACCGCGGGTGAGGGCCTGGAGAAATCCCCTCAGGTCCTGCCCGCGCATCCGCGCCTCATCCTCACGCACGACGACCACGAGCTCGTCGTAGGTGGGCACGCCTGCCTGGTCCACGGGGATCACCACGGGCTTCTTCTTGGCCTGCTCCAGCTGCACTCCCTCGTAGTTCCAGAACCCGCCCAGCGTGGCGGCCACCTTGCCCGACAGCATGGCGGGGACCAGGTCGAAGCCGACGTTGGTCTCCTGCACGCGGGCGGGATCGACGGCGGCGCCGCGCAGCACGGTGCCAAGCTCAGCTGACTGGTAGGGGATTCCAGCGGTGCCCACGCGCTTGCCGGCCACATCAGCGACGCGCGTGACCTTGGCGGCACCCACGGCGATCAGCGAAGTGAGCGGGCGCTGTACCAGTGCTGCGATGGACACCACGTGCAGGCCTCGGTCGCGTGCCAGCAGTAGCTCCGGCTCGTAGGTGATGGCCATGTCCACCCGGCCGGCGGCCAGCTCCTTCAGTGGAGAGGACGGATCCGGCGGCGCCTGCGGATGCACATCCAGGCCGGCCAGGCGAAAATCTCCGTGGGCGATCGCGGAGTACACGGCAGCGTGATCGGCATTGGGGAAGAAGTCCAGCATCAGGGTGAGGGGCTTGGCCGAGCCGGCGGTGAGCGTGTCCGATTTGGTGCCGCAGGCCGAGCTGGTGAGCGCAATCGCCACCACGGCCAGCAGGGCTCGCCGTCTCCATGGGTGTCTCGGCGGGCGCGTCATCTGTCCGCTCGCGCCCGGTGGGCCCACGGCGCCAGACGGCGCTCGGCCAGCGCCAGGCCATAGAAGCAGCTCACGGCGAACACCGTGAGCACTACCACTGCCGCATAGGCGCGCGCGGTCTGCAGTCCGGGTATGTCGCTGACGATCTCGTGACCGAGGCCCGAGGAGGCGGCCACCCCCGACTCGGCGATGAAGGCGCCGATCACCGCCACGGCCAGGGAGATCTTCGCGCCGCTGATGGCGGCGGGTAGGGCTGTCGGCACCTCGGCCAGACGGAAGGCCTGCCAGCGCGAGGCGTCGAGCGTGCGCAGCAGCTTGAGCTGATCGGGATCCACCGAGTCCAGCGCGTCAACCGTGGTCACCACCACGGGGAAGAAGCAGACGATGACGATGACCGCCAGGCGGGGGAGCATGCCGAAGCCCCACCAGAACACCAGCAGCGGTGCCAGCACCAGCACGGGCACGGCCTGGGAGCCGACCAACAGCGGGTAGAGGGCTCGCCGCAGGGCCGGGGAAAGGTGAATCAGCACGGCCATGACCGCCCCGAGGGCCAGCGCCACCGCGATCCCCACGGCCACCTCGGTGGCCGTGGTGGCGAAGTTCTGGGCCAGGAGGACGCGGTCGGTGTACAGCGAGCGAGCCACCGCGTGGGGGGCGGGGAGGATGAGGCTGTCGACCGCGCCACCGTCCGCATAGGCCTCCCAACCGCCCACCAGAGCGACGAGCAGCGCAAGCGGAGGCAGCCAGTATCCCAGCCGCGTGCTCACCTCGTCTCCCGGTGTGCCTCGCCGAGGATGCTCAGAGCGCGCTCGCGCAGGGCGACCACCGCGGCGTCGGTGCGCGAGCGTGGCCGCGGCAGAGTGACGGTGAGCTCGGCCACCACCCGTCCGGGTCGGGGCGAGAGCACCGCCACCCGGTCGGCCAACAGCATCGCCTCCTCCACATCGTGGGTGACAAGCACCACCGTGCGCGGCTGCGCCCGTAGGGCCTGCGCGAGCCACGCCTGCATCTCCTGACGCGTGATTGCGTCCAGTGCCCCGAAGGGCTCGTCCAGGCACAGCACGGGCTTGCCCGCGAGCAGCGTGCGCGCGAAGGCCACGCGCTGGCGCATACCGCCCGAGAGCTCGTGGGGGCGGGTCCGTTCGAACCCCTCGAGGCCCAGCTGGGCGAAGACGGGCCGGGCCAGCTCGCGCGCGCGACGGCGTGAGCGTCCGGCGATGCGCACGGCCAGGCCCGCGTTGTCCAGCGCACTCAGCCACGGCAGCAACAGGTCACGCTGGGGCATGAGGACGGCGGGGGCGCACACGACTCGGCCGCCGTCCGGGGCCTGCAGGCCGCAGATGAGCTCCAGCATGGTCGTCTTCCCGCAGCCGCTGGGCCCGACCACGGCCACGAGCTCGCGTTCGTCGACGACCAGGGACAGGTCCTCCAGGGCGTGTATCTCGCCCCCCCGTGAATCTCGGTGCGCGTGGACCACGCCGGTGAGGCGCACGCTTGCCCGCTCGCCGGGCGTCGGCCGTGGCGATGCTGGCGCGGGCCGCTCGAGCTGGGTTGACACGGCACTCCCTTCGCGGGCATTACCCCACAGGTTCGAAGGGTCGACCCCGGTGAAACCCGCACTGGGCTCTGGGCGTCATCTCAGCCGGCCTTCCCGCCAGCTCCCCTGATGTTGTGCTCTCCGAGCGCAGATGCTAGCGAGTTGCACCCGTGCTGATGTCGGGGCGAGTGAGCGCCCGCACGAAGTCCTCGAGCTGGTCGGTCGTCCAGCACTCGAACGCGGTGCAGTGCTGCTCGTACGCCGCGATCACCGAGTCCCCGTAGTTCCAGTAGAGGCGCGGCTCAGGGTTCAGCCAGAACGTGCGCCCTGCACGCGCGGCGATCTGGGCGAACACGTCGGCGCGCGGGTCGCGTCCGTTGGTGCGCGCGTCGCCGAGGACGATCAGGGTGGCCCGCGGATGGAGGTCGTCCTCGACGAGCTCACGCAGCTCCGTCCACACCCTGCCGTAGTCGGTGTAGCCGGAGATGTCGGCCACGCCGGCGTCGCGCCCGATGCGCTCGCTGACGGCCTTGAAGTTGCGTTCGCTCGCGAAGACGTCGGTCACCTCACTGATGCGCTCGATGAACACGAACGAGCGCATCTTGCGAAAGGAGTCGTGCAGGGCGTGCAGGACCGACAGGAAGAAGACAGACGCTGAGGTCACGCTGGTGGACACGTCACAGAGCACGTAGATCTCCGGACGGCGTGGTCGGCGTGGCCGAAACCGCAGCGCCACCGGTACGCCTCCGGTCTGAAGCGAAGCGCGCATGGTGCGGCGCACGTCCACGTGCGCGTGGCGGCGGTGGCCGCGCGACTGCATGCCCTGCGTGGCCAGACGGCGCTTGAGCTGGGCCACCACGCGATGCACGGCCGCCAGGTCCTGCAGAGGCCCCGAGGGCAATGCACGGTCGATCTCGTTCAGGGGCCGCGACGGTGGGAGAGTCTGCGTGCGCGCGATCTGGGCGCGCTCGAGCTCTCGCCGGAGCATCTGCTCGAAGCGTCTCAGCGCAGCCCGCGGCAGCCCGTGGCGGCGGGGATCGTCCTCGGGCAGTTCAGGCTGGGGTTCGGTGCGCAGCCCCAGGGCCCGGCGGATGCGCTGCACATCGACCCCGATCACCCCAGAGCCCTCGCCCGGGCGCCCAAAGGCAGCGATGGACAGTCGCGCGAGGTCACGCATGGCGCCCTCCGAGCCGTCGCGCAGGGCAGCGGCGATCTGCTGGCGCAGCGTGTCCAGGTTGGCATCGTCGAGGTCCGCCATGGCGATGGCCCCGTCCTCTCGCACCCCCTCACGAGCGGCGGCCGCCTCCACCGCACGGAAGAAGAACCGATCAAAGACCAGCTCGAAGACCCTTCTGTCCTCCTGGCTCTTGGCCAGGGTGCAGGCCAGCGCCTCGCGGAAGGGCGCCTCCGCCGTCCAGTCGACCTGCGCCAGCACGGCGAAGGCGTCCAACAGCTGCGAGGTGCCCACGGCCAGACCCTCGCGGCGTAGCTCGTCACCGAACTCGAGCACCCGGGCGGGCAGGCCCGGCGGGGCGGGTACGCGCTCCACGCCGCCCGCCGAGCGCCCCTCAGAGGGAGAGACCGGGACCATCGCCATGCGGCCCGGCGCCGCCCACCGGGGCCACCGCGCGCTCACCCAGCTTGAGCCCGACGCGCTCGCTGACCACGTCGAGATCGGTGCGGTGCTTGACGATCAGCGACATAGTCTCGGCGAACGTCTGGGCGTCGATGTCCTGCACGCCGAGCAACAGCAGAGCCCGCGCCCAGTCGATCGATTCGGCGATCGAGGGTGGCTTCTTCAGGTCCAGGTCGCGGACCATGCCTATCACCTCGACCAGCCTGCGCCCCACCGCCTGAGGAAGGTCGGGCGCATGCAGGCGCACGATCTCGAGCTCGTGCTCGAGCGCCGGGTAGTCCAACCACAGGTACAGGCAGCGTCGCTTGAGTGCCTCGGTGAGCTCGCGGGAGTTGTTGGAGGTGAGCAGCACCACCGGATGGGTGCGCGCGTGCACGGGCCCAAGCTCGGGGATGGAGATCTGGAAATCGGACAGGACCTCGAGCAGCATGGCCTCGAACTCCTGATCTGTCTTGTCTATCTCGTCGATGAGTAGGACGACCGGCTCGGCCGATGAGATGGCCGTCAGCAGCGGTCGCGCAAGCAGGAACTCCTCCCCGAAGATGTCGTCCTGGACTCGGTCCCATCCGGTGCCGTCGGCCTCGGACTGGATGCGCAGCAGCTGCTTGCGGTAGTTCCATTCGTACAGCGCCTTGGCCTCGTCCAGGCCCTCATAGCACTGCAGGCGCACGAGCTCGCGCCCGAGGTAGCGGGCCAACGCCTTGGCCAGCTCGGTCTTGCCGACCCCAGCGGGTCCCTCCACCAGCACCGGTTTGCCCAGCCGAACGGCGAGAAAGGCCACCAGGGCGGTGGAGTCCCCGGGTAGGTAGCCCACCCCGCGCAGGCCCTGAGCCACGTCCGCGGCGGAGGAGGGCAGCGGCGCGGTCATCGTCGGGCAATGATAGGACTCGTTCGATGTGGGGCCATCTCAGCGTGTTGGCCCTGAACAGCCCCTCGGCCACACCCTTCCTGGTGGGAATCGTGTTCGGGTTTGCCGTCGGCGCGTTCGGGCACATCATCAAGTCGACACTGGTCATCACGGTGGGCATCGCGACCATCGGTCTGACCACGGTCCTGTTCATCATCTCCACCAACCCGACGCTGGGGGGCGGGTGATCAGGCGCCTGATCAGGGGCGCCGCCCAGGGCGCCTGCTGGAGCGCGATCCCACGCCGCCGTCCGGCCGATCCTCTCGGGTGGTGGCGGTGCGCAGCTGCGTGTCGCCGCCGACTGAGCTTGAGTACTCGTCACCGCCCGGGCCCGATCTGTCGCTACGGTCGGGCTGGGGGGAGCGTGGCGCCGCCTCAGCGCGCCCGCGCGGGCGACGACCCGAGAGCGGTGGCTCCGAACGTCCGGCGGCGCGCACGCGTCCGCCTGCCCACGCCAGCGTGAGCGCGAGCAGCAGGGCCACGAAGACGCCCCACTGGACGCCCTCGCTGGCCGCCACCGTGTCGTTGCCCTTCAGAGTGGGCTTATCCAGCAGGCGGTAGAAGATCAGTGCCGCAGCCCACAGGCCGGCCGCCGCGATAACGGCGCCGTCGCCACCGGGAAGGTGAAAGGCGCGCCGTTCGGCGCGCGCGAAGAGCAGGGCCAGGACCGCCGAGGCGACCAGGAGAACGGCCGCCTCGACGAACGAGAAGGCCCCGAACGCGCTCAGGCTTATCGACCTGAGCTCAGGACGGTTACCGACGCTCACGAAGTAGACGGTCTTGGTGTACCAGGGCAGGAACATCGAGGCAAACAGACCCAGCGCGGCCGCCGCCCCGAGCCTCTGATCCGCCCCGGCGCCGCGCCACGCGCGGACGACCCGCCGGTTGGCGCTGCGGGCGCTGCCGGCCAAGCCGGCGGGGGCCCGTCCGGGCCGCGCCATCTCAGGCCCCGCTCGGGATCTGGCGGTTGTTCATGCGCGCGTGACGGCCCGCGCGCCCATGCGTTGCGCCAGCACCTCACTGTCGGAGCTCGAGATGGCACGCAGCTGGCCCTGGAACGCCAGCTTCCAGTGCTCGCGAGGCCACTTGCGGATATGCTCGAGATCGTCGATGAGCGTCTCCGCCGCCAGCCAGTCGGCGTCCTCGAGCACGAGCTCCGGCTCGGTCTCCCGTCGCCACGGATACGGGTCCGCACGGCCGGGCTTGCCTGGCCACAGGAGGCTGCGGTCCTCGAAGAGCTCGCCGGTGACGACCACGCTGGCCGCGAAGCACATGTGGCCGGTCAGGTAATAGACGATGCGATCACCCCGCGCAATCTGCTCAGCCTGGCGACGACGGCGCTCCTTGAGGCCAACCAGGCGCAGACCGAGACCCCGGCTGGCGGCATAGTTCTCGGGCGAGCCGGTGAGAACCCAGGTGCGGAAATCGGCGCTGGACACGGCATCGATTCTACGCCCGCCCGGGCGCTATCGGCAGGCGGCTCCCCTCACGCGGCCGGCGACCGCGCGCGGCTCGAACACGGGCCGTGAGTCTGAGAACCGGCGCACCTAGGTGATCGGGATGTCCTGCACCTGCGGTTGTGCTCCGTGCTGGGGCGGTTGCATGCGCAGCGCGAGCCAGTCGATCACCGCACGCAGGAGCGCCAGAAGCTGACGCAGCAGCTCGTTGACCGGCTCGCGCAGCTCATCGGGCAGCAGGGAGCGCAGGGAACCGACCAGCTCGGCCAGCGCCCGCAGCTCGCTCCCGCCTTCGTCCACCGCCGTCTCGTGCGGGGCCCAACCCCTTCGTGGCGTCTCCCCGGTGCCGCTGTCGCCGGTGGGAGCGGTCTGTGTGGAGCCGCGGGAGCCGGCCTCGTGCGCGAGGCTCTCGGCCGCCTGTCGGGCGCCCTGCACGTGGGCCTTCAGGGCGGCCAGTGCCTCCTGGGGGCTGCCCTGCTCAGACATCGCCGGCGACCCCCGCGGGCTGTGACGCCGGCGGCGGCGAGCCGGCGACCGCGTCGCGCGCACCCCGCTTCTGGCGCTTGGGGAAGGTCACCACCAGTGAGCCGTCGCGAAAGCACGCGCCGGTCGGGCGGCTGTCGCTCAGCGCGGGCGGCAGGGTGACCATGCGCTTGTGAGCGTCGACTCTGACAACGAGCTCGCGTCCGATCTTCTTCAGGGAGATGTCGCCGCGGCTGGCGAAAGGCAGGTCCAAGCGCAGCGTCGCTCCGTCGTCGTCGACCCGCAGCTGGTGTGCGAGGCGGTCGTGAAGCAGGGCTGTCGGCTCGACGTGCCCGAATACCTCGCGGCCCAGACGTTCGAGCATCGCGCGTCCCACCACCTCGCTGTCGAAGTAGGGGGCCTGCAGGACCGGAACGGGGGAGAACGCGGCCTGCACCTCGCCCAGGTGCTCCTGCTGGACGCGGCGCCAGGCCTGAAAGTAGCCGTCGACCTCGGAAGGGAAGACACGGTTTACCACCACGGCGTCGGTCAGGTAGCCGTAGAGGTTCAGGTAAGTGAAGGTACGCCTGGCCTCTTGGATGACCATGCGATCGGGGGTCATCACCAGACGGACGCTCACCCGTGAGCGGTCGGCCAGAATTTCGTGGAGCGCGACCAGGTTGGCGAGTAGGCGCTGCACGTCGTCGAGCACCTGCTCGCCGGGCAGGGCCACGTCGAGTGCGGCGCGCACCAGCGGTCGCGCTGCGGCCATCAGCTGCCCCTGGGCGGGTACCACCCTCTCCACCCACCAGCGGGCGACATCGGGGAAGGACAGCAACCGAAGCGTCTCGCCCGTGGGCGCGCAGTCGACCACGATGACGTCGTAGTGGCCCTCTTCGTGATGGCGCTTGAGCGCCAGCAGACTGAACAACTCGTCCAGGCCCGGGGGTACCGCCAATTCCTCGGCCGAGATGCGATTGACCCCCCGCTGCATGAGGATGTCTCCCAGCCAGTCCTGTACGCCGGCCCAGTGTTCTTCGAGCTGTTCCTGCGCGGAGATCTCCTGCGCCCACAGGCAGGGCCCAACCGCGGTCGGCTCGCCGCCGACTGGCATCTGAAGTGAGTCCGACAGGCTGTGAGCAGGATCGGTCGACATCACCAGCGTGCGCAGCTTGCTCGCGGCACTGCGCAGCGCGCAGGCCGCGGCGACCGACGTCTTGCCCACGCCGCCCTTGCCCGTATAGATAATCGTGCGCGGGGGCATCGGTCGTCAGTCTACGGTCGCGCCGCCCGCCGGGCACGGGTCCTATGAGGACCCTGCGGCTCGGAGCGCTCTTTGGTTGACGCCGGCTTCAGCGCCGGCGCGAAGTCGGGTGACGCACGCGCGAAACCCGCCTCACCGGCGCCGGCGCCACCACCGTGACGGGTGCCCGCGTGCTCGCGCGGTTGCCGGCCAGATCGACGGCGGACAGCGTGACGGTGTACGGACCCGGCCGGCCCGGCGACGGCCACCGCAGCGAAGGTGTGCCGTGGCCCAGCTGGCCAGAACCCACGAACACGACGTGTCCCGTGCTGCGGATCGTCATGGTCACCCGCGAAACCTTCGAAAGCGCAACCCGCACGTCGGTGGGGCGCCGGCCGCGCACCCTGTGCGTGAGGAGTGAAACGACGGGCCTGGTCTTCAGATACGTGGTGAAACGCTGTGCGGTCGTGCAGTAGCTGGCGTCCGCATTGGCGGGCGCCGACGTCTGGCCGGGCGGTGCGGTGGCGGACGGTGCGGACGTCGACGCGCCCTGCGGGTCGGTCCGCTGGCACAGGTGGAGCAGGAAGTCGCGTAGCAGCTCGTGGTAGCTGAGATCGGACTCGGTGTGCTGGTCGTACTGAGACCATGCGCCCGTGTCGTAGCTGGGAACCTCCACGCGTCCCTGCGCGTCACCGCTGGCGAACAGCTGGGCGCCAAGCGGATCACCGGTCAGCGTGGCGTAGTCGTACAGGCCGACCAGGGACTGTATGAAGCCGTTGAGAATGCGTTCGCCGGGCGCGAAGCTGTACTGCAGGTAGTGCGTGCCGACTCGCGTAGCGATGCGTACGCCCATCGGCGGAGCTATGAGAAAGATGCCCAGGGCCCGGCGAGCCGCGTCGGAGAAGGCGGGTTCGCGCAAGCGCACGGCGGCCCGCGTAAGCGCCTGGATGGCCGTGCCCTGAGAAAGTGAGCTGGTCCAGGGTGGCCGACCGCCATCGAAGCGGAAGAGATACTCCCAGGCGATGCCCCCCGCCCGCGCGCTGGCCAGGGGCACTGCCTCGTCAAGCACAGCGCGCAGTCCGCCATCATCACCGGCCTGGAACAGGCCGTTGGCCTGTCCGAAGGTACCCAGCCACTGAATCTCGACCCCCTGACCGGCGTAGTACTGCCACACCAGACGACTTCCGGGGAAGCTGACGCGCTGGCCGTCGCTGAGCAAAGGACCGCTGGTCCACCACTGGCGGTTGCGCTCGAGCGTCAAGAACAGGGCCGGCAGGCGAGAAGGCAGGAAGCCGCCCGCGCCCGCGATCGCCTGCACGTTGGCCAGGACCGCGCCGAGCTCGCTTCGGCGTGTCCCGCCCAGGCGGCCCAGCGAGCGACGGGCCAGACGGTATTCGCCCAGGTAGCGCCGGTAGTCCGCCGCGGAGAGCGCGCCGCGACGCGTCAGTGCGAGCAGGGCGCCGGCGGGAGTGCTCAGCGACGAACGCGCCCGTGCGGCGGAGGCTGAGGGGCGGGTCGTCGCGGCCGCGGCGGGTGCCCCTGCCCGTGAGCGCCGTGCCGCGCCGCCCGGCCCGGTGTGCGGGAGACTGAGGGCGCCGAGACCGGTGATGGCTCGCCGGTGCGTGTGACCGTGGTCCAAGACCAGCAGCTCGCGCGGACCAGTCGCCCGCGCGCGGTCCGGGCGGGCACTGGCCACGCTGGGCGCACCCAGCGCGGCCACGGCCAGGCACAGGGGTGCGGCAGTCGCTCTGCGGAGCACGGACCCGATGCTAGTCTCGGCTGCTCGGCGGCCTGCATCGGGGCTTGCCGGCGCCCGTCGCCGTCCACGTGAGGTCACCTAAGCTCAACACGCGCGCCGGGGTGTTGGTTGCGCTGCTCCTGGCGGGCATCGCAGCGCTGCTCGCTTCGCGCGCATCGCACGGAGGACGCAGCGCCGAGCGTACTCTGAGTCAAGCGCTGACGCCGGGAGCGGGGCTGCGCAGCGGACGCCTTGCCCTGTCCCTGTCTGAGTCCTCGCGGGGAGCGTCAGCTGTGCCCCTCACGCGCTCGCTGCGGGTGCGGGGCCCGTTTGCGGGCCGCGCACCGGGCCAGCTCCCCAGCTTTGCGCTCACCGTCGACGTTCGCGACCAGCGCGACCTGCGGGTCGCCGTCACCTCCACCGGGCGGCAGCTGTTCATTGCGCTGCGCGGCAAACCCTTCGTGGCACCCGGGTCCACGCTGCGCGCGCTCGCCCGACGCTACGCCCAGGCGTCGGCAGGCGCCGCGTCAGCGTCGGGCCCCTCGGGGGGGATGCGCATCGATCCGCGCCGTTGGGTGCTCGCTCCCCACACGCAGGACAGCGTGCGCGTCGACGGGTCGAGCGCTGTGCACATCGTTGGCGGTCTGGACCTGGTCCGCTTTCTCATGGATGCCGACCGCGTCATTCCCGCGGGCGGCACGCTGGGGCGTCAGTCCTCGGGCGTCGCGCCCAGTGCGCTCACCGGCACCCAGCAGGCCGCTCTCGCTCGCTCGCTGTCAAGCTCGCGCGTGGATGTCTACGCGGGTCGGGACGACCACCTCCTGCGCGTCCTGCGCGCCACCGCCGTGGTGAACGTGCCCCTCGACGCGCGCGCGATCCTGGGCGGTCTGAGCGCGGCAACGCTGACCTTCGAACTGGCGTTCTCCGACGTGAATCGGCCGCAGGTGATCGTCGCTCCGGGTCATCCACGACCCGCCGGGGGGCTGCTCAGGGCGCTGCGGGCACCCGGCTAGCGCCCCGGCCCCGGCCCCGGCGGAGCGCAGGCAACGCCTCAGACGGCGCGCGGCGCCCTTGAGCCCAGGGCGCGACTGACCCACGATCCCGTCAGGGGTGCCCGACCTCGTGGTCGTCGGGCTCCAGTTCCTCCTCCTCCTCGTCCTCGGGCTCTTCGTCGGGGGCGAGGGCGGCGCCCGCGTGATGGGTCACCTGAAAGCGCTCCAACAGCTCGTCGCGACGATCCTCGTCGACCGGAGACTCGTCAGAGATGAGAACCCAGTCGGCTCCCTCGAAGTCCTCGAAGTTGAAGATGGCCTGATCCATCTCTGGAGAGTCGTCGACAACGACCAGCACCTCGGTCTGGGGGTTGAAGTAGGTGCCCGGTCGGTTGGTCAGCTCTTCGAGCTCAAAGCGACGGTGCTCGGCCATGCCGGCCTTTATACCCCACCGGCGGCCGGCGGGTCAGATGTGCGACCGCCCGGCGGCGGTCGGGGCGCGGTCGCCTCGCGTGCCGCCGGTGTGTCCTGGAGCTCACCGAGTTGTCGCGCGACCTCGGCGGCAACGTTCAGAGGGGGCTTGCCCTGACGGGCACGCCGCGCGTTGCGCGCCAGCACCAGCTGGCGGACCTCGTCGGCCAGGGCCGGATCGGCGTGTGCGTCGGCGACGAGTAAACGGTTGATCTCGGCGTCCACGTCCAGGGCGGTCTTGCCCTGACGCACTCGTCGCTCGCTTCGCGCCACCAGCATCTGGCGGATCTCCTGCTCGCGCTCGGCCCCGGTTCCCGCACTGACCTTGACGGGGCCGCCGGCGCGGCCTCCCGGGTCCCGGTCGACCGACAACCCACCGCGACCGATCTGGTCATAGACGCTGCCGTTGCTCATGGTCGCCACGATCGCCACCACGATGCCCACCGCCACCACGCCGAACACGACGATGCCCAGTGCGTCCTGCACTAATCCCAGCCCTGGCGTTGACCGCAGCCCCAGCTCATGCCTAGATTGTGACCCATGTGGCGTCGCCTGAGGCGCAGGAGCTTCGCTCCCCGCCGCCCGTTCATGTTCCCCGAGCAGATGGGGATCGTGCTCGTCACCGTGCTGTGCGTGATCAGCGGGCTCGTCGCCATCGTCTGGACGCTCACGCACTAGCGTCGACCGCGTGCCCGGGGCATGGTTGCCCTCGTGCCCGCAGCTCTTTGGCGGTGGAACGGGGGTTTCGCTACGCTGGAGACGATTTCGTTGACTGACCAGTCAATCTAACTGCGCGAGGGTCCACCGCGCCTCTGACGCTCACCTCGCGCCGTCCCCTAGGAGAGTCATGGTCGACTTCACTCTGACCGACGAACAGAAGAACCTGCGCGAGCTGGCGCACGACTTCGCCGCAAGGGAGATCCGTCCCGTGGCCTGGGAGTACGACAAGCACGGGACCTGGCCGCAGGACATCATCGACAAGGCGTGGGAGGTGGGCCTGATGAACACCCATCTGCCGGAGGAGTACCGCGGGTCGGGAGTGGGCTACCTCGACGGTTGCCTGATCGAGGAAGAGCTCTCCTGGGGGTGTTCGGGCATCCAGACCTCAGTGGGCTGCAACGGCCTGGCCACGGCCCCGGTGCTGCTGGCGGCCAGCGAGGAGCTCAAGAAGGAGTACCTGGGTCGGCTCACCGAAGCACCGCTCCTGGCCTCCTTCTGCCTCACCGAGCCAGACGCCGGATCTGACGTCTCGGGAATGCGTACCAACGCCGTGCGCCGGGGCGACAAGTGGGTGATAAACGGTTCCAAGTGCTTCATCACCAACGGTGAGTACGCCAACTGGTACACGGTCTACGCCAAGACCGATAAGGACGCGGGTCACCGCGGTATCTCTGCCTTCGTCGTCCCCCGGGACGCGGGGGTGGTGGTGGACAAGCACGAGGACAAGATGGGTCAGCGCGCCTCGAACACCGCCACGATCTCCTTCAACGACGTCGAGATCGGAGCCGACCACCTGATCGGGGAGGAGAACAAGGGCTTCAAGATCGCCATGATGACCCTGGACCGCACGCGCCCCGGCGTGGCCGCCATGGCCACCGGCATCGCGCGGGCGGCGATGGAGTTCGCCATCGAATACTCCAAGGAGCGCGTGCAGTTCGGCGTGCCCATCGCCATGCACCAGGCCATCCAGTTCATGATCGCCGACATGGCCACCAAGGTGGAGGCGGCGCGACTGCTCACCTGGAAGTCCGCGACCATGCTCGATCAGGGCCAGCGCAACACGCTGCTCTCCTCGCACGCCAAGCGCTTCGCGGCTGACAGCGCCATGGAGGTGGCCACCGACGCTGTGCAGGTCTACGGTGGCTACGGCTTCATCAAGGACTATCCGGTCGAGAAGCTCATGCGCGACGCGAAGATCATGCAGCTCTATGAGGGCACGGCGCAGATTCAGCGCCTGGTCATTGCCCGCGAGACGCTGTTGCCGCGTCGCGCCGAGACGCCGGTCCCCATGCCGGCCTGATCAGTCCCCTGCCGGCAGGTCGACTGATCGGCCCGGTGCTCAGCGGCCCACGCCGACACCGGGCCGCCCATCAGGCGGCCCGGCCGGCGCGGTGCTCAGCGGCCGCTAACGAATCAGCACGCTTGAGCTCACGTTGGGCGCGTAGCCCCCCGTGGCCTGTACGTAGGCTCGATACAGGCCACGCCCGTGGAGGCGCACCACGCGGGCGAAGCGCGAGTGCGTGCCCACGGTGGTGGAGCCGACGGTGACGAACCCGTGGCGGGCCTTGAGTTTCTGGATGGCCACGCGCGCTCCGCTCTGCTGCGGGGAGACCGAACCCACGAAGCGTGCGCGGTGGGGTCTGCGCGTGCGCTTTACGTGCAGGGTCACGCGCACCTGAACCTGCTCGAGCAGCGCGGGGCTGGAGACGACCGGGCGGGTGGTGGTTATCACCCTCACGGTTGCCGTTGCCTGTGAGGCGGTGAAGGCAAACGAGAAACCGCCGGTGGCCGTGGTGAGCTCAGGATTGCCGACGTTGGCGTAGCCGGTGGGGGTGAGCACCTGCAGGACGACCTCCCGATTTCCGTTGTTCGTGCCCGAGAGGCTGCCCACCACGGCGAAGGGATTTCCGAGCAGCACCGGGTTGGGCGTGCCGGCGATCTGCAGCGACAGGGGCACCGCCGTGGTCTTGAAGACGCGGTCGGCACCGCGCGCGGTTCCGCTCGCCCCAACCGCGACCAAACGGAAGTGGTAGGAGGTCAGCGGCGCCAAACCGCTCACCGGCTCGCTCACCGGGATGTTCTGGGTTCCGGAGCCGGCGGGCGTCAGGGGCGTGAGCGCTCCGTAGGCGCGGGAGGTGCCGTACTGGAAGTAGTAGTTGGTGGCCTGCCCGCGTGGGTTGACCAGGCCGGTGAGGCGCGCACTTGCGTAGCCGACCTGGGTGGCTGGCCCCGTGGAGGCGACCGGGAAGGTTGCTGCGGAGGCGGAGGCGGGGAGCGCCAGGGCGCTCGCGGCCAGCGCGATTGAGATGAGGCGTCGTTTTCTCACACCCTGAGAAACCCGCGGTGGGGCCGAAAGCTTCGGTAATTCTTTCGCCGGCCGGCTGGGGGTGGACCCCGCGAGGGCTTCGTGTCAGCGAGCGGCGCCCCAACGCGCACGGGCTGGACATAATCGTGCTGTGGGGCAGGCTCCCGATCAACCAGCGAAGTTCGGGGCGATGTGACGTCTGTGAGGCGCGTGGCCGACGTGCCCGTCGACATCGCCGACGTCGAAGCGCTCTGGTACCTGGTCGAACGGTGGCCGGAGTGGGTCGACGGCTGCGCGCGGGTGATCGAACGCACGGGTAACTGGCCGCGCGCCGGCGGTCGCGTGGTGTGGGAGTCCCTACCGCATGGACGCGGCCGCGTCAGCGAGCTGGCGCGCACCTACGAGTCATTCGTGGGACAGACCGCCGAGGTCAGCGACGAGCGTCTTTCGGCCGTCCAGCGAGTGTCCTTCGCTGTGACCCCCCAGGGGGTGCAGATCGGTCTCGAGCTTGACTACCGGCTCACCCGCCGGAGCCCGGGCATGGCCGTGGTCGACGTGCTGTTCATCCGACGCGCGGTGGGCGATTCGCTGACCCGCACGCTGGAAGCCTTCATCGGCCTGCTCGCCGGCGAAGGGTGAGCGGGGAAGGACCCGCCTGGCCACCTGCGCTAGATTCCAGCCGCTGCGGCCGGGACGCCACCCTCGCCCGAGTCACTCCGCCACTCACCTCTCCAGCGGCTGTCCGGCCGCTTTGCCAGCCAAGTCAATCTGAGGAGAACTCATGTTCGTGTTCAAAGCCGCCGTGGTGGGCGCCGGCACGATGGGCGGCGAGATCGCTCAGGTGATGGCGACCGCTGAGGTGCCCGTCGTGCTCAAGGACGTCGACACCGCTCTGGTCGACGCGGGCCTGGAGAAGGCTCGGCAGGTCACGTCGGCCCAGCTGTCCGGACTGGTCTCCAAGCAGCGTCTCACCCAGGAGCAGGCCGACGAGCAGCTGGAAACCGTGCTGGGACGGATAGAAGGCACGGTCGAGTACGACGCCTTCGGCGACGTCGACTTCGTGGTGGAGGCCGTGCCCGAGCGCATGGATATCAAGCAGGCCGTATTCGCCGAGCTCGATGCCGTCACACCCGGCCACGCCATCCTCTCCTCCAACACGTCCTCGCTATCGATAACCGAGATGGCTCAGGCCACCGGGCGGCCGGAGCGCGTCGTGGGTTTCCACTTCTTCTACCCCGCATCGATGATGCGCCTGATCGAGGTCATCGAGGGGGACGAGACGTCCCTGGAGACGCTGCAGTCCGCGGCGAACTTCGCCCAGGCCATCCGCAAGATGCCCATCACCTGCGCAGAGGTTCCCGGGTTCGTAGTCAACCGGATCCTCAATTCGGCCGTGTCGGAGGTCTGGCGCATGCAGGAGGAGGACGGTCTGGACACCAGCGCCATCGACAAGGCGGTCGGGGAGTCTCGAGTCGCTCCGATGGGACCGTTCTTCCTGGCCGACCTACTCGGCTTGGACACGGTGCTCAAGGTCGCCGAGCACCTGCGCTCCTCCTACGGCGACAGCTTCTACGTCCACCGGGGCATGGCCGAGCTCGTCGCCGCCGGCCACCTCGGCCAGAAGACCGGGAAAGGTTTCTATGAGCACTCCAGCTGACGGCGCCCACGCCCTCGACTCCATCGACGCAGAGCTTCTCGCCGAGCGCTTCGCGCTCAAGGCCCTGGTTGAGGCGTGCCTGGTGCTCGAAGAGGGCGTGGCTACGGTCAGGGACATCGACCTGGGCATGATGGCGGGGGCGGGCCTGATCCCGCCGCCCTTCGCTCGTGCCGACGGCGTGGGGCTCGATGAGGTGCTCGTGAAACTCGAGCGCCTCGAGCGCGAGCACGGTGATCGGTTCCAGGCGCCACAGATCCTGCGTCGCCTAATCGCCCAGGGACGCCTCGGGCGAAAGACCGGTCAGGGCTTCTTCCCCTACCCGCAAGCCGACGGCGACTACGAGCAGGGCGAGGCGGTCAAGCTGCAGACGCTCGAGCTCGCGCCCACCCCGGCCGGGGTCGTACACCGTGTGGCCGTGGCCTGGCTGGACCGCCCGCCGGCCAACTCGCTCTCACCGCAGGTCATCGAGGAGCTCGGCCGGGTGTGGCAGCACGTCGATCACGCGTCAGACATACGCGCGATGATCATCGCGTCGGCCAATCCCATGCTGTTCTGCGCCGGGGCGGACATCAAGGCGTTCACCCAGATGGACGCCGACACCGGACGGCAACTCCTGGACGCTGCGCACGGGCTGCTGCGGTCCTTTGAGCGCTCATCCACGGTGACCATCGCCGCGGTCAACGCGCTGGCCTTCGGTGGCGGCTGCGAACTGGCCATGGCCTGCGACTTCCGCCTGGCGGCGCGGTCGGCCACCTTCGGTCAGCCCGAGGTGAACCTCGGGATCATTCCCGGCTTCGGGGGCACGCAGCGCCTGGGACGGCTCATCGGACAGTCTCGCGCGCTGGAGATGAACCTCACGGGGGAGCCCGTTGGCGCCGACGAGGCGTTTGAGCTGGGTCTGGTCAACCGGCTCGTCGAGGATCACGAGCTATTCGACACCGCTCTGAGCTGGGCGAAGAAGCTGTCCGCGCAGGCGCCCGTCTCGATCGAGCAGATCAAGCAGGTGTCGGGCGCCAGCGATCTCGACGAGGGGATCGCGGCCGAGAAACGCGCCTTCGCGACCGCCTTCGCTTCGCAGGACGCCCGCGAGGGCATCTCCGCGTTCCTAGGCAAGCGCTCGCCGCGTTTTGAGGGACGGTGAGCGAGGCCGCCGCGACGGCAAGCGGCGCGGCGGCGCTTGCCGAGCCCTCGCCGGGCCTCAGGCGGCTTGCCGACCTCGTCGCCGGCGCCGGTTCGGTGGTGGCCCTCACCGGCGCCGGCATCTCCGTCCCCTCGGGCATTCCCGACTTCCGGTCTCCCGGCAGCGGGCTATGGGAGGCCGTCGACCCGATGGAGGTTGCCCACATCGACGTATTCCGCCGCGAGCCCGAACGCTTCTGGACGTTCTACGGGGCGCGCTTCAGCGCTCTGGAGGATCGGCAGCCCAACGGGGCCCATCGCGCCCTGGTGGAGCTCGAGCGTCGGGGGATGCTCGACGCCGTGATCACCCAGAACATCGACATGCTCCACCGCCGCGCCGGCACGCGTGAGCTCGTGGAGGTACACGGCAGCATCGCTGAGGCGTGGTGTCTGCACTGCACACGGCGCTATGGGGCGGCTGAGGTGCGTGCGCGCCTGAGGGCCGAACCCGACGGAGTGCCGCGCTGTGCCTGTCGCTCGCCGCTGAAGCCCGACGTGGTCCTCTTCGGCGAGCTGCTGCCCGAACGGGCCATGGCCCGCGCCCACGGGCTATGCGAGCGGGCGGACGTGCTGTTGTGCATCGGCAGCTCGCTCGAGGTTCATCCGGTGGCGGCGCTGCCGCTGGTCACCCGGCGGGCCGGCGGCGCGGTGGCCGTGATCACCCACGGCCCCACACCGCTGGACGCCCAGGCGGTGGTGCGCCTGGACGGTGACGTGGTGACCGAGCTCGAGGGCCTGCTCACCGTGCTCCCGGGCATCACGGCCTGAGGCCCAGGCGGCTGGGCTCCTCAGTGGCCCGCGCCGACCTGGATCAGGTCGCGCTCGGGATCGATCCCCCAGCGCGACGCGGCGTCGATGAGCGGCCGGGTCAACCCCCAACGGTCGGGACGGTCCTCTCCGCTGTGCTGGGGACTGGCCCCCTTGAGCGCCATGCTGTTGGTGTTGTCGCCGATGGCGCGCAGGAGGGAGATCTCCTCGGCGCCGAGGCGCAACTCGCGGGGCAGCACCGCCAGCTCGCGGCGCTTGTCCTCGACCGGACGCGCGTCCGGCCCGACCTCCTGGATGAGCGTGGGGACCACGCACGCCACGGCGCGATGGGCCAGGTTCCACTGACAGGCCAGCTGGGCCATGGTCAGCTCGTGGCGGCGCGCGACCGGTCGCATGCGCTCCATGCGCCTGCGACCCGCGGCCACCCAGCCGGCGGGACGAAAACCGCGATGGTCGCCGGCCGCGAAGCGATGCTCCTCGAGCAGGTCGTCGAAGAACAGCCCGCCATAGTCCACCACGCGTGTGATCACCCGCACGTCGTGAGCGGCGGCCGCATCGAGCACCAGCTCGCCGGGCCAGGGCTCCAGCGGGTTGAGGATGATCATCGCCCAGTCGATCAGCTCGCCGAAGCGCTCCAGGCAGTCGATGAGGTCCACGGTGAAGCCGTTGGCCGGTCCGGGGGCGACGCCGATGCGGTCGGCCAGGCCCGCGTCGCGCAGACTGCTCATGGCCTCCCACACGGCCGGGTTGGAGTATCCGGTGCGGTCGGGGTTGTGCAGCAGGAGGAGGTCGAAGCGATCGACACCGCAGCGATCCAGGCTGCGTTCGGTGGCCATGCGCAGATAGTCGTGATAGCCGCCGGGGCCGCGCAGGGCGGGGTCGGTGAAGCGGGGAAAGCCACGCCCTCCGTCGCGCTCGCCGGCGTAGAAGTCGTGTCCGACCGCTCCGACCAAGCAGTAGCGCTCGCGGGCCTGACCGACCAGGGCGCGCCCAAGCAGGCTGTCGGCGGCCCCCGCGCCGTACGCGTCGGCGGTGAGCACGGTGTCGATACCGTCGCCGGGACGCAACAGGGCGAGCAGGCGCTCGTCGTCGAGCTCCTCCCCGAAGTGCATGAAGCGACCACCGCTCCAGGTGCCCACCGCCGTCTGAGTCAGGTCCACGCCGCCAGACTCTAGTCCTGAAAGCCGGTGGCGCTACGGGCGCGCAGCGCGGCCTCCAGGCGTCCGAGGGCGTGACGCAGTGACGCCTCGTCAATGGGCTCCTGTGGCGACCCTCCGGCGCCCGCTGCGCGGGTGGCCGCTCGCCGTACCTGTTCGTTGAAATCGTGCAGCTCGGCCAGCCGATCGCCGAGGTCGGCGCGTCCCTCCGCCGCGAGCTCCGATAGAGCGCTCGCGTACGCGTCGCGCAGGCTCAACGCCGCGTGGGGCAGGCGCTCCTGCTCCAGGTCGAGACGGGCTCGCAGGGTCAACTCCTCGCACACCAGCGCCCGGTCACGGCCACCGAGGAGCCGCGCCAGGCGCTCCTGGGGACGCAGGGCCGAGGTGCGCCGCTTACGCGGCGCACCCGCGGTCACGAGCTCGCGGGCGGCCATCCAGCGTCCGTCGGCGACCTCAGGACCCGTGCCGAAGCCGCCGCGGACAACCAAGGCCCGGTCTCGGCTGACCCCGTGCACGTGGGGGTCGGCGGTCGCGATGCGATGGGCGAACAGGATGCGGTTCACCGTGTTCACCCCGTTGGCCGTCGCCTGGTCCTCGTCGAGGCCGCTCAGCCAACGTGCGGCGATGTCCTCATGGGCCAGCGGACGAGCGGAGTCGATCACCGTGGCGCGCGCCGTGGCCACTGGGGCGGGCTCGGCCCCGGCGGGAGGGCGGCGCCGGGCGCGGCGGCGCAACGCGTGGCGCCGGGGGGCCCCGAGGGTGGCGAGCACCACTATGTGCTCCGGTTCAGAGCCGGGGCCCGCGCGCAGGACGTAACGACCATCGGCGGGGCCCAGCACCCAAGGGAACTCGAGCTGCACGAAGGAGAACAGCGACGTTCTGCCGGTAACCGCTGTCCGAGGCACGGTGGCCCGACCCGGCAGGGGTCCCCGCCGGGCTTACTCGCTGGGCTGGCCGGCCTGGGCGGGGATCGACGCGCCCGAGGGCTTGCCGGACACCTGCGGCTCGGCGATTTGTCCCAGACGGCCGATCAGCTTGATCCACTGGCTGGGCCTGAGCACGGCGTCGACCTGCTGGCGGACCCGGGGATCGATGTTGTACAGCGGCATGAAGCCCACGTGGATGTGGTCGGCGTGGTCGGGCAGGGCCAGCGTGTTGTCCGTGCCGGGGAAGGTCATGAGGCTGATGATCTGGTGCGGCTTGGAGTTGCCCTGCAGGGTGAGCAGGCGACGAATGGTGATGTCGGTGATGGATCCCGCACCCTGGTGACCCACGATCGGAATGCCGTTGACCGCGGCGATGTCCACGGCGTTGCCCGAGGCGTGCTCCGAGACGTTGCCCGAGGTGGTGAGCAGGTTATGCCCACATTTCAGCGCCGACACGGTCGGCTTCAGACCTGAGACGGACAGAAACTCCAGGGTGGCGAGCACACGCTGATCGACCTGCCCGGTTTCGATGTCACGTCGACCACAGGCGGAGATCTGGACGCGGGGGTCGCCGAGCACCTGCGCGGTCAGCTGCTGCTTGGATTCGAGCAGCACCTGCCCGATGCTCGGCGCCGCGCTGAGGAACGGGTTCTTGCCCTTGGCGCGGTAGACGGACGTGCGCTCCAGGAGCACCCACCCGTCCAGGATCGGCTTGGGGTCGATGAGAGGAGAACCGCTGCCGGCGGGGCGCACCTGGAAGAGGAGGTGGGGCGCAACGTGGGGGACGACTGCTCCCAGGCGCCCTAGGATGGTTCCGGCTATAACCTTCGACCCGACCTTGAGGGGCCGCAGGACCACATCGCTGCGCTTGGGCAGATAGACATCGGCGAAGTAGGCGTTCAGCCCGCCGCTGGGGGATGCTCCCGGGTCGGTCGCGCTGGGGGCCCCGCCGAGAGCGGTGGCGGGTGGAAAGCCCGGCAGAGCGGTGACCGGGGCGACAGTGCCGGCAGGCGGGCCGAACGGACTGGCGTGCGTGAGCACCTGCTGGGCCAGCGAGGCGGCGTCGGCTGGCGCTGACGTGGCCGTAGTCGGCGTGGGCGGGACCGCAGGAGCCGGTGCGGGCGGGACGGCGGGTGCCTGGTGGCCTCCCGCGGTGGCCGGTCCGCTCGGCGCCGCGTCCGGGTGGGGAGCCCCTACCGCCAGGTCGCGCGCGACCTGGGCCCGGGACTCGGTCTGTGGCTTGGGCACCGGATAGGTGTGCACGATGCTCTTGAGCTGCCCGTAGGTGTACGTGTTGCCGTAGGCGTCACGCAGCTTGAGGTAGTGCCCGAGCTTGCGCGAGCTGCCCAGGCCGACGACCTTGGCGTCCTGCACGGCGATGACGGCGGCCCCCGCGCGCGAATAGATGTTGATGCCCGTACGGTGCACGTTGGGACCGACGGGCATGGGGACGTTGTGCGTACGGGCGAAGCTCTGCTGGGCCCGCTGCTGGGCCAGATCATCCGCGTAGCGGGCGCGGGCGTGCACCGGGAAGTGACCCTCGGTCAGCCCGGTGATGGCACCTAGCAGGTTCGGCGGCACCCCGCCGATCAGCTTGGCGCGAAGCAGAACTGACTGCACGTACCAGTCCGCGTGGTTGTAGGCGAAGATCGCCCCCGGCAGGCTCTTGCTCGCACCGGCGGCGTGCAGGTAGCGCGCAGCCGCGAAGATGGCGTCAGCCGGGTTGAACGGGTCCTTGACCCCCGTTCCGGTGGCGTCTACGCCCCACTGCTTCCACTCGACGGGGAGGAACTGCATCCAGCCCAGGGCGCCCGCGCTGGACACCGACAGGTCACGTCCGTAGTCGGTCTCGATCTCGTTTATCGCGGCCAGGACCTGCCAGGGCACCTGGTACTGCGTGCCGGCAGCCTGATAGATGGGCAGCAGGAAAGGGGGGATGCGGAACTTGTCGATGAAGAAGTCGGGTACGCCGAGGGGAGCGGCACCCGGCACCGCCAGGGACAGCGTCGGATTGGCGGCCGTGGGGACCCCGTTGGGTGCGCTGAGCGCAGTCGCCGGTGAGGTCGGCATCGCCGGCCGGTGCCCATGGCGAGGGCCGGGCGCCGACGCCGGCCCGAGCGGCTGGCCGGTGGTGCGCTGTCCGCGCTGACGCTTGACCCTCGGCGCTGAGTGAGACGCCCGTCCCCCACCGCTGGGCGAAGCGGCCGGGGCGGGAGCCGGAGTCGGAGTCGGAGACCCTGAACTCGAGCTCGAAGGTGGGGCGGTGGGCGTCGAGGAGGTGGAACTCGCGGGAGGGGGGGTCCCGGGAGGGGTGATGGTGACGCCGGGGATGGGCCCGTGAGAGGACGGGTCCGGGACGACCGAAACGACTGTCCCGATGACGCCTGGAGGGTGGATGGAGCCGAGCGGCGTGCCCGGAGGGACGTCCATGGTGACCGTGACGGTGGCGCCGCTGAGCAGCCTCACCGTCACCGTGCTGAGCCGAGCCGAAGCCGACTGCGATCCGAGCGCCATGGCAATCGCGGCCAGCCCCACGCAGGAGAGCCCCGCGACGGCCTTGCGCTGCCTGGTCATCCCTACGCTCACAGCTCTCCCTCTCGTCGTCTGCTCCGTCCCGCGCGACACGGTCGCGGGAGCGGCCAGAGTACCGAACCGCGTGGACCGTCGCGCTGGTTGCCTGCGATCGCAAAATGGCCTGCACTGGGCGACCACAAGGCCACGTCTGCCCACGAGGTTGCGACGGGCCCGTGGCCCAGATTGCCCCCAGGACGATTCCGGCGCATCCAGGGTCAACCTACGACGCGTCCGGCGCGCTGTCAATGGCCCATGCCGGCCGCGTTCGCGACGCTCGGCGGGGAGGAGGCCATGGGCTAGCCTTCTCGGCTCTGGGTCCTCGTCGTCGTGGAGGTGGCCACCGTGGCCGAGCAAGGCAGTCAGGGCATACGCGGGCGTATCACGGCACAGACCGAGGATGCCCTGGGCAAGCTGGCGCAGGACCTGCTAGAGAATCCGCTCGTCAACGGGGCCATCTCCCGAGCGTTTGACGCGCGGGAAAAGGCCAGTGCGGCGCAGGAGGTCGCGATGGGCGCGCTCAACCTGCCCTCAGCCGCCGACCTGGAGCGCTTGACCCGCCGACTGCGATCGGTCTCGCAACGCCTAGAGGGCATCGAGGATGGGGTGGATCGCCTCGAGCGGACGCTGACCCAGGTGTCGAGCGACAGCGGAGTGGATGGTCGCCTGACCGCCATAGAGGAGCAGCTGCAGAGCCTGACGCGGAGCGTCGCGGATCTGGGGGCCACGTCTGCACCCGTGCCTCGGGCACAGGAACGCCTGGCGGTCGATGCGACTCAGACGGAGATGCCGCCGGCCGCCGGCCGCGGCTCACGGGGAACCCCGCGCCGCGCGCAGACGGGTGCCTCGCGCGGCAAAGCGGGGCGTTCGGCGGCTAAGAGCGGGCGTCCGGCGGCTAAGAGCGGGCGTCCGGCGGCTAAGAGCTCCTGAACGGCCCGCGGTGGCCGGGCGCGAGCGCCGCGAGCGCCACCGTTCCCATGTCCAGAGCGACGGCGAGGAGCAGCTCGTCGCTGATGCGCTCACGACGCGGTCCCACCAGACGGTCGGACACCGCCAGCAGGCAGCCCACGGCAACGCCCCGCCGCCTGCCGACGGCAAACAGGGTGGCCGCCTCCATTTCCACGGCCAGAGTCTCCTGTGCCCAGCAACGCTCACCCTCTGATCTAGGGTCATAGAACAGGTCGGTGCTCACCACGAGGCCAGCGTGCACGGACCGGCCGGTGCTGCGCTCGCCGTGGGCCACAAGTGCCGTTCCTAGCGCCGGATCACCGGCGATACGAACGCCCGCGCCAAGCGCCCGGCTGGCGCCGTCGGCCGCGAGCGCCTCGCGGGCTACCACGATGTCGCCCATCTGCAGCGGGTCGCGCAGGGCGCCGCAGGTGCCGACCCTGACGGCGCGGCGAGCACCTAGCATGATCAGCTCCTCCAGCACGATGGCCGCGCTGGGCCCACCCATCCCCGTGCTCTGCACCGTGAGTGGCTCTCCGTCGCCGGCCACGCCCGTATAGCCCCAGAGTCCGCGGTGGTGGTTGAACATGCGCGGCTGATCAAGCAGCGCTTGAGCCAGCGCGAGCGCGCGACCCGGGTCTCCCGGAAGCATCACCCGCTCGGCGAGCTCGGCGGTGGGGCGCAGGTGGAGCGTCTGAGTGGGCAAGCTGTGGCGGGACTGTAGACGTGAGGCGCGGGCGGCCGCAGGCGCCGCCCGCAGGCGGCAGGGCCCGCCGGCGTCCGGTCGCGCCGGTCCCGGGCTCACGCGCGCGTGCGCCGAACGGACGAACCCGGTAAGACACGTGTCCGAGGAGACGCAACCCACAGGGCGCCCGTCGCCCGGAGGAGGACGCATGGCCCCGTCGTTCCGATCCGCAGCAGAGTTCCGCGAGGTTTTCGACCGCCTGTTCGAGCTCATGAGTGGCGACCCCGACATGGGGCCACGGCTGCGTGAGGCCGACGTGCCGCAGCGCTTTGAGTTTGATGACCTCGACCTCGTGCTCAACGTCAGGGGGGCCGACGAGGACGAGCCGGGAAACCTCCACTGGGAGTGGACAGACGACGTGTCCTGGGAGCCGCGGGTGCGCATGGGCATGTCCTCCGAGACCGCCAACAAGTACTTCCAAGGCAAGGAGAACGTGCCGCTGGCCATCGCGCGTCGGCGGATCAAGACCGGCGGTGACATGAAGGCGGCGCTCGCCCTCATCCCGATCACGAAGCCGGTCTATCCCCGTTATCGCGCGATGCTCGAGCAGGATTACCCTCACCTTGAGGCGTAGCTTCCTACGGCGCGCGAGCAGCGACCGTCCTGCTGGCGGCGAGGAGGCGCCCGCGCCATCGGCGCTGCCCGCGACCTTCAACGAGGTCGCCGCGCTGGCCCAGGTCTCGCCGCCCACGCTGCGACGCTGGGTGGCCGACGGCCTCATCCCGCAGTACGAGGGCAGCTGGCGCCCCGCCGCCGTGGCCCAGGCCAGGATCATCGCCCGGCTGCGAGCGCGCGGGCACTCGCTCGCGCACATACGCGAGGCGTCCAGGGCAGGACGCCTCGCCTTCGGCTACGTCGATGACCTGCTGCCGTCCCCCGACGGCGCCTTTACGCTGAGGCAGGCGGCGGAGCAGACCGGTCTGGAGGCGGCGCTCATCGAGCGCATCTACAGCACCATGGGCTTCAGCACGCTCACCCTCGAGCACATCTCGCAAGAGGACATGCGCATGCTCGAGCACGCCGCGGCCGTGCTTGCTGCCGGCTTTCCCCTGGTCGCCTTCCTGCAACTGGTGCGCGTGTACGGCCAGGCCCTGGCGCAGATCGCCGACGCCGAGGTGCGCCTCTTTCACATATACGTGCACGAGCCGATGATGCGCGAGGGCGTGGCCGGTCTGGAAATGGCCGAGGAGATGGAAGGACTGGCGCGTGAGCTCCTCCCGCTGGCCTCACCGTTCATGAATCACGCGCACGGGCGCTTCCTGCGCCACTTCGTAGAGCAGGACGTCATCGGCCACATGGAGTCCGACCTGGGTGGTGACACGCTGGGCCTGGGAAGGCTGCGAGTAGCCATCGCCTTCGCCGATCTCGCCGGCTATACGCAGATGACGGTGGAGCAGGGCGACGAGGAGGCGGTGAGCACGGTCGAGCGCTTCCTCGCTGCGGTGGAAACCACGCTGCCCGACGATGCGCGAGTGATCAAGTCGCTCGGTGACGAGGTGATGATCGTTGGGTCGGACGCGGCCGCGCTCACGGCTTGGGCGGTGCGCTTCCAGTCCGAGCTCGGACCGGAGGACCCGCTCCCGAGAATCGGCCTGCACTACGGCGAGACCCTGTACCGCGACGGCGACTACTACGGTCGGGAGGTCAACCAGGCGGCGCGGGTGGTGGCGCGTGCTTCCGGTGGCGAGGTCATCGTCACCCGCCCGGTCGTGAAGGTCGCGGGAGGCGCATGCACCTTCCAGCTCATCGGCGAGGTGCGCCTCAAGGGCTTCTCCGAGCCCACCGAGCTATATCTGGCCCTGGCGCCGGAGACCTGAGGCCTGGTGTCGTCCTCGGATGTAGTCAGCGATACGCGGGCGGCCGCCGCCTCCGTGCTCGATGACGTGTCGCGACTGGTGGTGATGATCTCCGGAGGACGGGACTCGGTCTGCCTACTCGACGTCGTGGCCGCGCTGCTGGGCCCCGAGCGGGTACACGCCCTACACGTCAATTACGGGCTGCGCGTCGGCGCTGAGGGCGACGAGCAGCACTGTGCGCAGCTGTGCGCCGAGCTGGGCGTGGTCCTGAGCGTGGTGCGGGCCGAGCGTCCCGACGACGGGCACGGCAACCTGCAGGCCTGGGCGCGCGACGTGCGTTACGGCGAAGCGACTCGACGTGCACTCGAGCTCGACGCGATGGTGGCCAGCGGTCACACCGCGTCTGACCAGGCGGAGACCGTGCTCTACCGTCTCGCTGCCTCGCCCGGGCGGCGCGCCCTGTTGGGCATGTCGCCGCGCGATGGCCGCTTGCGGCGTCCCCTGCTCTCGGTCAGCCGGCAGGACACCGGCGCCTATTGCCAGGCGAGGGACCTGACCTGGCGGGAGGACCCCGACAATGACAGCGACCGCTTTGCCCGCGGACGCGTGCGCCACGAGCTGCTCCCCGTCCTGCGCCGGGTGCATCCCGCCGCGGAGGCCAACCTGCTGCGCACCGCCGCGCTGCTGCGCGACGAGGCCGCGGTTCTCGACGAAGTCGTCAACACCGCGCTGGCCGGACGTGACCGCATCGCGCTGGAGCGCCTGGCCGAGCTGCCCGGCGCCCTGGCCCGCCTGGTGGTCTTGCGACTGGCCGAGCGGGCCGCCGGGGAGCGCCTCCCCGCCGCCGGCGGGCGTGTGCGGGAGCTTCTCGAGCTCGCCGGGCGCGGCGGGAGCACCTCAATCGATGTCGGCGGCGGCGTGCGGGCCGTCGTGGAGTACGGCGTTCTGCGCATGAGCGCGGCAAACGAGGAGCCTGAGCCCGAGGCGGTCGCGCTGGGGGTCGGAGGTCGCGCGCGCTTCGGGCGCTGGGAGGTGTGCTGCGAGGCGAACACCACCGACCTCGGCGAGCAGGAGCTCGCGGTCCTGCTCGACGCCGACCGCCTGCGCGGCAGCCTGCGGGTGCGCTCCTGGCGAGCTGGGGACCGCATGGCGCCCCCCGGCGTGCGCGGCACCCGAACGCTGGCCGACCTGTTCACCGACCGCAAGCTGGCACGGGCGCAGCGGCCCAGCCATCCGGTGATAGAGGTGGACGGAGCCATCGTCTGGGTTCCGCTCATCGCCGCCGACCGCCGGTTTGTCGCCGGGCGCGACAGTGCAGCCGTGGTGCGCCTGAGCGCCCGACGTTCACCCCCGGTCGCTTAGCAAACCGCCCGTGCAGAACCGGTGGGCCCGCGACGCGAGGAGGCCGGTGCCGCACGACTAGACTGCGCGCCCACCACCGGCCGGACTGGTCGGAGTCCGCCCGCCCTCTCGGGTCGGGCAGCGATGCCCGAGCCCGCGATCTCCAGCCCCGGCCCCCGCGCCGACCCCACCTCCGACCCGGCGATCGGCGACATCCTCGTGGGCGCTGAGGAGTTGTCGGCGCGTGTGCGTGCCCTGGCCCAGGAGATCTCTCGTGACTACGCGGGCCGTCCGCTGCTGCTCGTCGGTGTGCTCAAGGGAGCGGTCTTCTTTCTCTCAGACCTGATGCGCTTCATCGACATCCCCGTGGAGGTTGACTTCATGGCGGTTGCCTCCTACGGCTCCGCGACCGATTCGTCGGGGGTCGTGCGCATCCTGAAGGATCTCGACGTGGCCATCGAGGGACGCGACGTGCTCATCGTCGAAGACATCGTCGACTCGGGCCTCACGCTGCAATATCTGTTGCGCAATCTGGGCTCGCGCAACCCCAGCTCACTGGAGGTCTGCGCACTGTTGACCAAGCCCGAGCGTCGCAAGGTCGCCCTGCCCACGCGGTACGTCGGGTTCGAGATCCCCAACCGGTTCGTTATCGGCTACGGCCTGGACCACGGAGAGCGCTACCGCAACCTGCCCTACGTCGCGGCGCTGAACACTTAGAGTCGGGTCCCCGAACCTCGAAGGGCACGGAAGTGGCCGTGGTAGGCTGACGCCCTGTCAGACCGCGCCCGACGGGTGCAGGACACGACCGACCTCTCCTCTCATGAGCCGCTTCTTCAAGAGCGCCCTGTTTCCCATCCTCATCGTGGTGGTGCTGGCGTTCTTTGCGCAGAAGCTGATCGCGCCCAGCTCCAACCAGGGGCCGCCGCACACCTATCAGACGCTCGTCACCCAGGACATCCCCAACCATCGAGTCAAGTCGGTGGACATCAAGACCAAGGGCAGCGAGGCCGACGTCACGCTCACGGACGGGACGAAGTACCAGGTGGGGTTCGTTGACCAGGCCGCAGCGCCGCTGATCAAGCAGCTGACCGACAGCGCCGTCGCGTTCAACGTGGAGCCGAACAAGAGCAGCACCTGGCTGTCGCTGCTCACCTACGTGCTCCCCTTCGTGATCTTCATCGGGTTCTGGGTGTTCCTCATGAACCAGGTGCAGGGCGGCGGGTCCAAGGTCATGTCGTTCGGCAAGTCGCGCGCCAAGCGATTGTCCGCCGACTCCCCGAAGATCACCTTCCGCGACGTGGCGGGTGTCGACGAGGCGGTGGAGGAGCTCCACGAGATCAAGGAGTTCCTGGAGAACCCCAAGAAGTTCCAGGCGCTCGGCGCCCGCATACCCACTGGCGTGCTGCTCTACGGGCCGCCGGGAACCGGCAAGACGCTGCTCGCCCGAGCCGTGGCCGGCGAGGCCGGGGTGCCCTTCTTCTCGATCTCCGGCTCGGACTTCGTCGAGATGTTCGTCGGCGTGGGCGCCTCGCGGGTTCGCGATCTCTTCGAGCAGGCCAAGCAGAACTCGCCCTGCATCATCTTCATGGACGAGATCGATGCCGTGGGCCGCCACCGTGGCGCCGGTCTCGGCGGAGGCCACGACGAGCGCGAGCAGACGCTCAACCAGTTGTTGGTGGAGATGGACGGCTTCGAGGCGAAGGACAACATCATCATGATCGCGGCCACCAACCGGCCCGACATCCTCGATCCCGCGCTGCTCCGTCCCGGACGCTTTGACCGTCAGATCGCCGTGGACCGTCCCGATCGCAAGGGTCGCGCCAAGATCCTGGAGGTCCACACGCGCGGCAAACCGCTGGCCAAGCACATCGACATCGACGCGCTGTCGGGGCAGACACCGGGCTTCACCGGCGCCGACCTTTCGAACCTCATCAACGAGGCTGCGCTGCTCTCGGCCCGCACCGGCAAGCGCGAGATCGGCCAGGAGGAGCTCGAGGAGGGGATCATGCGCGTGATCGCCGGTCCCGAGAAGAAGACGCGCGTGATGAGCGAGAAGGAGAGACTGATCACGGCGTACCACGAGATGGGACACGCCATCGTCGGGCACTTCCTCGAGTACGCCGATCCCGTGCACAAGATCTCCGTCATCTCTCGCGGACAGGCGTTGGGCTACACGATCTCCATGCCTCAGGAGGATCGCTTCCTGACGACGCGGGCAGAGCTGAACGACGTCATGGCCATGACCCTCGGCGGCCGTGCCGCCGAGGAGATCGTCTTCGCGGAGATCACCACGGGTGCCGCCAATGACCTGGAGAAGGTCACGGCGACCGCCAAGCAGATGGTCATGCGCTTTGGGATGAGCGACAAGCTCGGCCCGCGGGTGTTCGGTCACGATCATGGGCAGCCCTTCCTGGGACGCGAATTCTCAACCGAGCCCGACTATTCCGACGAGATCGCGCGTGAGATCGACGACGAGGTCCGGCGCATCATCGAGTCCGCGCACCAGAGGGCGCGCGACATCCTCACCGAGCACCGCCAGGATCTGAGCAACCTCTCCGAGATCCTTGTCCGGCGCGAGACCCTCGAGAAAGAGGAGTTCGCCGGGTTGCTGGCCGGCAAGGACGAACAGGCTGTGTTCGGCCCCGATGAGCCGGCGGCCCCCGAGCTCCCGGCCGCGCCGGCACCGGTGGATCGACCAGCCAGCCGTGACGTCCCGCGCCCGCTGCCCCGCCCGGGGCTCGCCGCGGACATGCGCGGTATCGAGCCCGGCAAGCCCGAGCTCTCCTAGAGTCCGCCGCAGCTCCGAGAGGCTGCCCGTCGATGATGGTCGGCGTGATCGTGCCCCCCTCCTTCCGCCTCATGGGCATCGTCAACGTGACGCCCGACTCGTTCTCCGACGGCGGACGCTTCGCGGACGCCGTGGCGGCCATCGCGCACGGGCGCCGTCTGGCGCAGGAGGGGGCGGCGATCATCGACATAGGGGGGGAGTCCACACGGCCAGGTGCCGTACCCGTGACCGCCGAGTCCGAGCAAGCGCGCGTCGAGCCTGTGGTGCGCGGCCTCGTCGAGGCCGGTACCCGAGCGCAGATATCAGTGGATACATCAAAGGTGGTGGTCGCCGAGGCGGTCCTGCAAGCCGGGGCGACGCTGATCAACGACGTGACCGCCTTCCGAGCCGACCCGCAGCTAGCGGGTCTGGTCGCCGACCACAGGGCTGACTGCTGTCTGATGCACATGCTGGGCGAGCCGCGCACGATGCAGGTCAGTCCTCGTTACGACGACGTGGTCGACGACGTGCGTGCGTTCCTGGAGGACCGCCTGCGCTTCGCGGTCGCGGAGGGCGTCGAGGAACGACGGGTGATGCTCGACCCCGGTATCGGGTTCGGCAAGACCGTGGAGCACAACCTGGCGCTCCTGGGTCGCCTCGACGAGCTGCTGACGCTCGGGCGTCCGCTGGTGGTGGGAACCTCGCGTAAGCGCTTTCTGGGGCAGATCGCCACCCCCGATGGCGGACCGGACGGGACACGCAACGCGCTTGAGCGCCTGCCGGGCACGCTGGCCACGAACGTCCTGGCGCTCGAGCGGGGAGCCAGTGTGTTTCGCGTCCACGACGTCCGCGCGAGCCGCGATGCGCTGCTGGTGGCGGCTGCTACGTTGACCGGGCGATGGACGGCGAGGAGCACGCGGACAACTCCGATGAGTTAGCGCACGACGCCGACGACGGTGAGGACATCGACGGGGAGGAGGGCGAGCACGCCGAGACCCTGGTGACCATCGAGATCAGTGGCCTTTCCCTCTACACCCACCACGGGGTCAGCGCCGCCGAACGTGAGGTGGGCCAGCGGCTCGTCCTCGACCTGCGCCTGGACGTGGGTGAATCAGACGCGACGGTGACCGACCGCGTCCAGGACACCGTTGACTACGGTGAGGTCTGCCAGCTGGTGGCCCTGGTGGCCCACCAGCGCTCCTACCAGACGCTCGAGCGCCTGTGCACCGCAGTGGCCGACCGCCTGCTCGGTGACTTCGAGCTCGAGGCCGTCTGGGTCAAGGCGGCCAAGCCCGAGCCCCCGATCGCGCTGCCCGTGGAGGAGGTTTCGGTCGAGGTCTGGCGCGAGTCAGGGTCCTAGCACCGGGTGCCGGCGCGCTTAGGGCTGCTCGGCCTGGGGTCCAACCTGGGCGACCGTCGCTCTCACCTGCAGGATGTTCTGACGTCGTTGCCGGCAGCCGGGGTCGACGTGATGGCCAGCTCCTCGGTCTACGACACCGACCCCGTGGGCGAGGTGCTCGAGCAGCCCGCGTTTCTCAACGCGTGCGTGCGCGTGTGCACGCGCCTGGAGCCACTGGAGCTGCTGACCGAGGTCAAGGCGATCGAGCGCCGGCTCGGTGGGAACCGCAGCGCGGTCCCGCGCCACGGGCCGCGCACGGTGGACGTCGACGTGCTGCTGCTGGGTGACATCGAGCTCGACCATGCGCTCCTGCGCCTGCCCCACGAGGAGCTGTGCGTGCGCCGCTTCGTGCTCATCCCGGCGCTCGAGCTGGACATCGAGGCTACCCTGCCCGACGGACGCCGGCTCGCCGATGCCCTCGTGTCGCTGCCGGTATCTGAGGGCGTACGCTGGGCCGGGCCACCGCTCGAGCTTCCGGCTCGGTGAGGGGCGGGCCGAGCACTGCTGAGCGACAGCACGATTCCTGCGGGTGAGGATAATGGCGCCATGCTGCTCGTCGTTGATGTGGGCAACACCCAGACGCACTTCGGCACGTTCATAGACCGGAGTCTGCGCGAGCATTGGCGCTTTGCCACCGTGCGCACCTCCACCGCAGACGAGCTCGGGGCAGCCCTGCGCAACCTGCTCGCGCTGCGCCAGGTCTCCAGCGAGCAGATCGCCTGTTCCATTGTCTCCTCGACGGTGCCGGCACTCGGACAGCAGTGGTGTGAGATGGCCCATCGCTACCTCGGCCACGAGATGCTCGTGGTGGGCCCCGGTGTGCGTACCGGGATGGCCATCCGGTATGACAACCCGCGCGAGATCGGCCCGGACCGGCTCGTGAACGCTGTGGCTGCCTACGCGCGGTTGGGGGGGCCGTGCGTGGTGGTCGACTTCGGTACCGCGATCACCTATGACCCGGTATCGCTCAACGGCGAGTACCTCGGCGGCATCATCTCGCCGGGGGTGGAGATCTCCCTCGAGGCGCTGACCGAGCGTGCGGCGGCGTTGCCCCGCGTCGACGTGTCAGCCCCGCGGTCGCTTATCGGCAAGACCACCATCGACGCGATCCGCTCCGGCATCGTCTACGGGACGGCGGGTCAGGTCGATTCGATCGTGCGGCGTTTGCGCCAGGAGCTCGGCCGCGAGACGCGGACCATCGCCACGGGCGGCTTGGCCTCCGCCATCGTGCCGTTCTGCGAGACCATCGAGCAGGTCGACGAGGAGCTGACCCTCACCGGCCTGCGCCTGATCCACGAACGCAATCGCCCCACGACGGCGCAGGAGCCCGCAGTCCACTGATCCCTGCGCCCCTCCGGGGGGGGCGTGGTCCCAGACGCGTCAGGATATGGGGGTGACGGCGATGCTCGAACCCTGGTCGCTCGGGCCGCTGCGGGTGCCCAACCGTGTGGCGCTTGCGCCCCTGGCGGGGATCGGCAACTGGTTCGTGCGCCTGCAGGCCCGCCGCCACGGGGCGGGGCTGATGGTCTCCGAGATGGTTTCGAGCTTCGCCGTCCACTACGGAAACCCGCGCACGTGCACCGAGATGCTGCGTATCGATCCGCGCGAGCGCTCCGGGGGCGCACTCGTGTCCGTGCAGCTGTTCGGCTCGGACCCCGAGGTCATGCGCTCCGCGGCAGCACAGGTCGCTGCGGCCGGGGCCGACGTGATCGACCTGAACATGGGCTGTCCGGTGCCCAAGGTGTGCAAGACCGGAGCCGGCGCCGCCCTGCTCGGCGAGCCCGGCCGTGCGGTCGCAGTCGCGCGGGCTGCGCGGGAGGGGAGCGGCCTGCCGGTTACCGTCAAGCTGCGCTCCGGCCTGCGCCCCGGCGACACGGACGGCTTCGACCTCGCCCGGCGGCTGGTCGCCGACGCAGGGGTGAGCGCGATCGCCTTTCACCCCCGCTCGGCGGCCGTCCACCACCGCGGTACGCCCGATTACGGGCTGGTCTCACGCCTGGTCGAGTGCCTCGGAGCGCCGGTGATCCTCAGCGGCGGGCTCACCGACGCCGCGGCCGTACGGGACGCCCTGGAGCGCACCGGCGCGCAGGCGGTGATGCTCGCGCGTGGCTGCCTGGGCAATCCCTGGCTGTTCGAAGAGCTGGTGCGCGGACGCAGCTCGCCCCCAAAGCCCGACGAGGTCCTGGATGAGCTCGAGTGGGTGATCGGGTGTGCGGTTGAGCACATCGGCGTCGAGCGGGCCGCGGGCTACCTGCGCAAGTTCTACCCCTGGTATGTGACCCGCCTGGGTCTGGACCGGGAGTCCACCGCTCGTCTGCTGCGCACGCTTCAGAGCGACGAGGGGGTGCGCGAAGCACGCGCCGACCTGCTTGCGCTGCGCACCCGCGCGCCGGTCGCCGCGTAGGCTTGCGCGCTCCCGTTGCGCGCCCACCGAGGTGCCGCACGGGCGCTCGTTTTCAGGGCCTCCAGGGCCTCCGTTGGGCACCATCGGCGTCGCTATACTGCGGCGCTCGCTCGCGGCCCCGGGGCCGCCGAACCCCGTCGTGAGCCGGGGTTCCTCGTACCTGACACCAACCTCACCGCGACTCGAGGGCCCATGCCGAAGGACGTCATCCTCACCCCCGAAGGGCTTGTGAAGCTGCAGGATGAGCTCGACCTCCTGTCGACCGAGAAGCGTCGCGAGGTGGCTGAGCGCATCAAGGAGGCGCGCGAGTTCGGTGACATCTCAGAGAACTCCGAGTACGACGACGCCAAGAACGAGCAGGCCATGCTCGAGCAGCGCATCGCCCAGTTGCAGGAGAAGCTGCGCATGGCGACGGTCATCGAGCCCAAGGATCTGTCCACCGACGTGGTCCAGATCGGCTCCGTGGTGCACATCAAGGACGAACAGACGGGCAAGTCGGCCAAGTACACGATCGTGGGCTCAGCGGAGGCGAACCCTGAGGAGAGCAAGCTCTCCAACGAGTCACCCGTGGGCCGGGCACTGCTCGGGCACAAGCGCAACGAGACCGTGGCGGTCCAGGTCCCCCGCGGCCCGGCCCGGCAGCTGAAGATCACCAAGATCGACGTGGCCGTCAAGTAGGCCAGCGCCGCGGCGGCCCGGCCATGAGCGCGGACGTCCCGCCGCAGCCCTCCGACTCCGAGCACGGGTTGGCAGAGCTGATCTCGGCTCGCCGCGAGAAGCTCGAGCGCCTGCGCGCCGAGGGGCACGAGCCCTTTCCCCACGCCTTTCCCGGCGTCGTGGCGCTGGAGGACATCCGCGCGGCGCATGCCGATCTAGCCGAAGGTGAGGAGACCGATCAGCGCTACCGCGTGGCGGGGCGCCTAGCGGCGCGGCGCGGTCAGGGTCGTGCCGCCTTCCTGGACCTTGTCGACCGCTCCGGACGCCTCCAGCTGTACGCGCGCGAGGACGTTCTGGGCGCCGAGCGCCTGTCGCGGCTGCTCTCCCTGGACCTGGGAGACCTCGTGGGGTTCGACGGCGTGGCGGTGAAGACGCGACGGGGTGAGGTCTCCCTGCGCGTCGAGGATTTTCAGGTTCTGGCCAAGTCACTGCGCCCGCCTCCGGACAAGCACCACGGGCTCACCGACGTGGAGACCCGCTATCGCCGGCGCGAGCTCGATCTCATGGCCAGCGCTGACACGCGCGCCCTGTTCGTGACCCGTGCGCGGATCATCGCCGCCGTGCGGGCATACCTTGACTCCCAGGGCTTCCTCGAAACCGAGACGCCGGTTCTGCAGCCGCTCTACGGGGGCGCGCTGGCGCGGCCCTTCGTGACCCACCACAACGCACTGGACCGCGACCTGTACCTGCGCATCGCCACCGAGCTCTACCTCAAGCGGCTGATCGTGGGGGGACTCGAGCGCGTCTACGAGATCGGCAAGGATTTTCGCAACGAGGGTGTATCGGTCAAGCACAATCCCGAGTTCACCGTGGTGGAGTGGTACGAGGCCTACGCCGACTACCGCGACGAGATGACCCGCGTGGAGACGCTCACGCACCACGCCGCGCAGGCCGCCGGCTACGACGGGCCGCTGGACTTCACCCCTCCCTGGCCGCGCCGACGCCTGATGGAGGCGATCGCTCAGGCCACCGGCGTCGATCCGCTGGTCCATCGTGACCCGGACGCCCTGCGAGCGGCGCTCGCGGCCGCCGGCCTGGAGCGGCCGGGCGCCGCACGGACCTGGCCGCAGATCGTGGACGACCTGCTCTCCAAGCACGTCGAGCCCGCGGTCACCGACCCCGTGTTCCTGATCGATTATCCCGTCGAGCTGTCGCCCTTTGCCAAGCATCACCGCTCCGAGCCCGGGCTGGTCGAGCGCTTCGAGGCCTTTGCGGGCGGCATGGAGTTCGCCAACGCGTTCACCGAGCTCAACGACCCCGACGAGCAGCGTCGGCGCTTCGAGGACCAGGTCCGCTACCAGGCCGCCGGCGACGAGGAGTCCCAGCCTTTCGACGAGGCCTTCCTGACCGCGCTGGAGCACGGGATGCCGCCCACCGGCGGGGTGGGCTTGGGCATTGACCGCCTCGTGATGCTGCTCACCGGGCGCAGCTCGATTCGTGAGGTCGTGCTCTTTCCGGCCATGCGCTGAGCCCGCGCCGAGGGCGGCGGCGCCCCGTCGCCAGCGCCCCTTCGCGCGGCCAACCCGGTCCCAGGCCCTTGGTAGACTGACCCACAGGGGAAATAAGTTCCCGGTCGGTCATCTTTATCGACTCGGGTGCCGAATATGTGGGTACCGTGGCCCCACCGTCCCGGCGCCAGCCTATCCTCGACCTACAGACCTTCAGCGACCGCACCCGACAGCTCCGACGACCCAGACCACCGAGCACACGTAGCGCTTAGCGCGCCCACCCAGCGCCGACCGCAGGAAGGAAGCAGCAATGTTCGAGCGATTCACAGAACGGGCCCGGCAGGTCGTCGTTCTCGCGCAGGAGGAGGCGCGCACGCTCAAGCACAACTACATCGGCACCGAGCACATCCTGCTCGGGCTGTTGCGCGAGGAGGAGGGTCTCGCGGCGCGGGTGCTCGAGAGCCTGGACATCACGGTGGAGCGGGTTCGCGCGCAGGTCGTGCGCATCGTCGGCTCCGGCGAGGAGGTCACGTCCGGGCAGATTCCCTTTACGCCCCGCGCCAAGAAGGTGCTCGAGCTCGCGCTGCGCGAGGCTCTGAGCCTGGGACACAACTACATCGGCACCGAGCACATCCTGCTCGGCCTGGTCCGCGAGAACGAGGGGGTGGCCGCACGCATCCTGCTCGACTTCGACGCCGACTCTGAGAAGATCCGCAACGAGGTCATCCGCATGCTGTCGGGTCCCGGCGGACGGCGTCAGGGTCAGTCCGGGGCCTCGGCCGGCCCCGCGACTGGGGGATCTGAGGGTAAGAAATCCTCCAAGCTGCTCGACCAGTTCGGTCGCAACCTGACCAAGCTGGCCTCCGACGGCAAGCTCGATCCGGTCGTCGGACGCGAGACGGAGATCGAGCGGATCATGCAGATCCTCTCGCGTCGAACCAAGAACAACCCCGTGCTCATCGGCGAGCCCGGAGTGGGCAAGACCGCCGTGGTCGAAGGGTTGGCGCAGCGCATTACCAACTCCGACGTCCCCGAGCTGCTCAAGAACAAGCAGATCTATACGCTCGACCTCGCGGCCCTGGTGGCCGGCTCGAAGTACCGTGGCGAATTTGAGGAGCGCCTGAAGAAGGTGATGAAGGAGATCACCCAGCGCGGCGACATCATCCTCTTCATCGACGAGCTGCACAATCTGGTGGGGGCAGGGGCCGCCGAGGGAGCGATCGACGCTGCCTCCATCCTCAAGCCGGCCCTAGCCCGTGGCGAGCTGCAGACGGTGGGCGCCACCACGCTGGACGAGTACCGCAAGTACCTCGAGCGCGACTCGGCTCTGGAGCGACGCTTTCAGCAGATCCGCGTGGACGAGCCGAGCATCGAGCAGACGGTCGAGATCCTCAAGGGACTGCGCGACCGCTACGAGCAGCACCACAAGGTGCAGATCACCGACGAAGCCCTGAAGGCGGCCGGCGACCTCGCCGACCGCTACATATCCGACCGCTTCCTACCCGACAAGGCGATCGATCTCATCGACGAGGCCGCCTCACGCATGCGCATCAAGTCGATGACCTCTCCGCCGGCCAACCGCGAGCTCGAGGAGGAGGTCGAGGCGACGCGACGCCAGAAGGAGGCCGCGATTGAGGCCCAGGAGTTCGAGAAGGCGGCTGCGCTGCGCGATAAGGAGCGCAAGCTGACCAACAAGAAGCGCGAGCTGGAGGAGGAGTGGGCCTCAGGCGAAACGGGCGAGCGTCCTTCGATCGGCGAGGAGGAGATCGCCGACATCGTGTCCATGTGGACGGGCATCCCCGTGTTCAAGCTCACCGAGGCCGAGACACAGAAGCTCATGCGCATGGAGGACGAGCTGCACAAGCGCGTCATCGGCCAGCACCCGGCCGTGGAGGTCATCTCCAAGGCCATCCGCCGCTCTCGCGCGGGCCTGAAGGATCCCAAGCGCCCGACGGGCTCGTTCATCTTCCTGGGGCCGTCCGGCGTGGGCAAGACTGAGCTGGCGCGGACGCTGGCTGAGTTTCTCTTCGGCGACGAGGACGCGATGGTGCGCATCGACATGTCTGAGTACATGGAGAAGCACGCAGTGTCACGCCTGGTCGGCTCGCCCCCCGGTTACATCGGGTACGACGAGGGAGGCCAGCTCACTGAGGCGGTGCGGCGCAAGCCCTACAGCGTGCTGCTGCTCGACGAGATCGAAAAAGCCCACCCCGACGTCTTCAACATCCTGCTGCAGATCCTGGAGGACGGGCGGCTGACCGACGCTCAGGGTCGCACTGTCGACTTCCGCCATGCGATCGTGATCATGACCTCGAACATCGGCGCTGCCGAGATCGCGCGCAACACGCCGCTTGGTTTTGCGGTCTCCGACGACGAGACCGGGATCACCTACGACGACATGAAGAATCGCATCATGGGCGAGCTCAAGAAGGTGTTCCGCCCCGAGTTCCTCAACCGCATCGATGACGTGATCGTCTTCCACAAGCTCCAGAAGGAGGAGATCAAGCGGATCGTCGAGCTCCTGCTCCTGCGCATCCGCGCCTCCATGGCAGAACGCGAGCTGCAGCTCGAGCTCACCGAGCCGGCCAAGGACCTCCTGGTCGAAAAGGGCTGGGACCCGGCAATGGGGGCCCGACCGCTGCGTCGAGCGATCCAGCGCTACATCGAGGACCCGCTCGCCGATTTCGTGCTGCGCGAGGAGCTCACTCCTGGCGCCACGGTCAGGGTTGATCCGGGCCCCGAGGGCGAGAGCGAAGACCTGCGTCTGACTGTGGTGGCGCCCAAGAAACAGAAGACGCCGGTCGGCGTCGGAGCCGACGGCGGCCCCGAGGAGACCGCCGAGGTGCCGGCCCCGCCGGTCGAGGAGGAGCCCGCGGGCGACTCCTAGGCGTCGGCGAGGAGCTCGGGCTGCCGTTCGGGGGCGACACCGAACACCGCTCTCTCTCGCCCGCCGATCTGCGATGGGGCGCGTCTACGAGAACATCGACCAGCGCCTGCGGGAATGGATCGCGGGCCAGTCGCTGTTCTTCGTCGGGAGCGCTCCCTGCGGGGAAGGGGGTCACGTCAACGTTTCGCCCAAGGGTCCGATCGGCACCCTGCGTGTGCTCGACGAGCACACGGTGGCCTACCTCGACGTCGTGGGCAGCGGAGCCGAGACGATCGCCCACCTGCGGGAGAACGGGCGCATCGTGATCATGCTGTGCGCGTTCGCGGGACCCCCCCGCATCCTGCGCCTGCACGGCCGCGGTGAGGTGGTGCTCCCCGACGACGAGCGCTTCGACGAGTTGCGCTCCCGGGCCGCCTTTGACGAGCCGGCCGTACCGCAGGCGCGGCGGGCGATCGTCCTGGTGGCGGTCACGCGGGTGGCCGATTCCTGTGGCTACGGCGTCCCGGTGATGCACGAGGAGGGGTCGCGTCCACACTCCGACGCGTGGGCGGCGAAGAAGCTGCGTGTCGGCGGTCCCGCGGCGCTGACCCGCTACCAGGAGGAGCGCAACCGACTCAGCCTTGACGGTCTGCCCGCGCTGGACCCGGTGATCCCCTGACCGTCCCCATGGCGTCCAGCGAGATCCTGCGGGCCCTGCCCGAGCCGGTTATCCAGGCCCCGATGGCCGGAGGACCGTCCACCTCGAGGCTGGCCGCGGCGGTTTCTGCGGCCGGAGGCCTCGGCTTCCTGGCCGCCGGTTATCAGAGCGTAGAGGCCGTGGGCGCAGACATCCACAGTGTGCGCGCCCTGACCGCACGGCCCTTCGGCCTAAACGTCTTCTTGCCCAGCAACCCCGCAGACGGCGCCGACGTCGCGTTCGCGCGTTACGCCCAGCGCATGGCACCGGAGGCAGAACGTCTGGGCGTCGCGGTAGGGGCACCATGCTGGGACGATGACGCGTGGGAGGCCAAGGTGGCGCTCGCGTGTCGCGAGCGCGTGCCCGTCGTCTCGTTCACCTTCGGCTGCCCGTCGGCGGTCACGGTCAGGGCGCTGCACGCCGCCGGATCGGAGGTGTGGGTGACGGTGACCGAGCCCGGCGAAGCAGCGGTGGCTCGTGACGCCGGGGCCGACGCCCTCGTCGTCCAGGGACTCGAGGCAGGTGGTCATCGGGCTTCGTTCAGCGACGAGGATGGCCGCGGGCTCATCGGGCTCCTGGCCCTTCTGAGGCTGGTGACCGCGCGCGTCGTGCTTCCGCTGGTGGGCACCGGCGGGGTGGCCGACGGCGCCGCCGTGGCGGCGGTGCTAGCGGCGGGGGCGCAGGCCGCCGCGCTGGGAACCGCCTTCATGTGCACGCCCGAGGCCGGCACGAGCGCGGCGCACCGAACCGCCTTGCAGGGACCCGCGCATACCGGATTGACGCGTGCCTTCAGCGGGCGCCGCGCTCGCGGGATCGCCAACCGCTTCATGTCCGATCACGACGGTCATGCGCCACCGGGCTATCCCCAGGTCCACCACCTAACGGCGCCGCTGCGTGCCGCGGCACGCGAGCGGGGCGATCAGGAGGCAATCAACCTGTGGGCCGGACAGGCTCACGAGCTGACCCTGCAGATGCCCGCCGCAGAGCTGGTGGCGAACCTCGGAGCCCAGGCGCGCGAGAGCCTCACCAGCGCGTGCCGACACGCACGCGTGGCGCCCGAGTCCTCGCAGTCAGTCGGCGTCCTCCCACCCCCCACGGTGGAGATCAAGGTTCGCGACGACGGGCCCTACAGGGTCACCGGACCGGCACGCCTGATCGACGCCGAGGGCGGTGAGTGGCAGGTCGAGTCCGGCCGGTCGGTCGTGCTGTGCCGTTGCGGTCACTCGGCCAAGCGACCGTTCTGCGATGGTGCTCACCACGGTCGATTCAGCTCCTGCGAACGCGCCGGTGGCGTCGGGGTTGCCCCGTAGTCTCCGTTCGGTGGCCCGCTCTGCCTCCGTGCACGTGTGCAGTCAGTGCGGAGCCCAGAGCCTGAGGTGGCAGGGCCGCTGTCCGTCCTGTGCGGCGTGGAACACGCTTGTCGAAGAAGCGGTGGTCCCGCGCGGCACGATGGCGCGTCCCCGGAGCGCCGCGGCGGGTAAACCGCGTCCGCTGGGCGAGATCGGCGCCACCGCGGTGGCTCGCCTGAGCACGGGGATCGGAGAGCTGGACCGGATACTGGGCGGCGGATTGGTGCCCGGCTCGCTCGTGCTCCTGGGTGGCTCACCCGGGATCGGGAAGTCCACGCTCACCGGGATGGCCCTGGGCAACCTCGCCCGCGACGGCCGCCGCACGCTGTACGTGAGCGGCGAGGAGTCCGGCGAGCAGGTCCGATTGCGGGCCGAGCGCCTGCCCGAGGGGGCGCTGTTGGTCCCGGCGCTGGCCGAGACCGATCTCGACACCGTCCTGGCCACCCTGGAGGCCGAACGTCCCGACGTGTGCGTGATCGACTCGGTGCAGGCTCTGAGCGCGGCCGGGCTGAGTGGCGGACCTGGATCGGTGGGTCAGGTTCGAGAGGTGGCCGCACGCATCATGGAGCTGGCCAAGCGACGCGCCATTGCGGTTGTGCTCGTGGGACACGTGACCAAAGAGGGGGCGCTGGCCGGCCCCCGTGTCCTCGAGCACCTGGTCGACTGCGTGCTGCAGTTCGAGGGCGAGCGCGAGCGCCCCTATCGGGCGCTGCGCGCTTTGAAAAATCGCTTTGGCTCCACCAACGACGCTGGGCTGTTCGAGATGCGCCAGGGCGGCCTGGTCGAGGTGCTCGACGCCTCCGCCCGCTTCGTGGCCGAGGCGACGCGCGCCCCGGGCAGCGTGCTGCTGGCGGCCATGGAGGGGTCGCGTCCACTCCTGGTCGAGGTCCAGGCGCTGGTCAGCCGCTCCGAGCTCGACCAACCGCGGCGGGTGGCCTCCGGCCTGGACCGCAACCGCCTGGCGGTGGTGCTCGCCGTGCTGGTGCGACACGCGGGCGTACGCGTGGGCGGCTCGGACGTGTTCGTCAATGTCGTTGGCGGCGTGCGCGTGGACGAGCCGGGCGCGGATCTGGCGGTGGCTCTGGCCGTGGCCTCGGCGGCCGCGGGCCGCGCCCCGGCAGACGCGCCGCTGGCCTGCTTCGGCGAGCTGGGACTGACGGGCGAGCTGCGCTGGGTGGGTCACCCCGAGCGGAGGCTCGCGGAGGCCTCCAAGCACGGTCTGAGCGCTCCGATCGCCCCGCCCGACAGCGGGGCGGGGGCGCGCGAGACCCTGACCCTGGCCCACGCGGTGGGCCTCGCCCAGGGCACGACACCGGTGCGCCGGGCGCGCGCCGCCTGAGCGCCCAGCTTCACCCGCGCCTAAATCGGGGCTAAACACCCGCTAGAATGCGACTCTGTGGCGTCTCGCAGCGGAGAAGATTTCGATGGGGAGACGCGCCAAGAGCCTCGTCTCGTCAAGGCCCTGGAGATGGTTGCGCCGGGCACCGCTCTGCGGGAGGGCCTGGACAACATCCTGCACGCCCGCACCGGAGGCCTGATCTGTATCGGGGAGCCCGAGGAGCTGAGCTTCCTCAACTCCGGCGGCATCAAGCTGGACATCGACTACTCGCCGGCCCTGCTCTATCAGGTGGCCAAGATGGACGGCGCGATCATCCTCAACGCCAACGCCACCAAGATCGCCATGGCCAACGTTCAGCTGATGCCCGACCCGACGATTCTGTCCAGTGAGACCGGCACCCGCCACCGCACCGCCGAGCGGGTGTCCAAGCAGACCGACGCCCTGGTCATCGCCGTCTCCCAACGTCGTGAGGTGGTGTCGCTCTACACCGACGGTGCCAAGTACGCACTCGAGGACATTCCCGTGGTTCTCGCCAAGGCCAACCAGGCGCTGGCCACGCTCGAGAAGTACCGCACCCGCCTCGATCAGGTCTCCACGCGCCTGACCGCCCTGGAGTTTGAGGGCGGAGCCACCCTGCACGACGTTCTCACGGTGCTCCAGCGCTCCGAACTGGTGACGCGCATGGCGGTGGAGATCGAACGCTACATCGTCGAGCTGGGCACGGAGGGACGACTGATCGAGATGCAGCTCGAGGAGACCATGGTGGGGACCGCGGCCGAGAAGGCCGCGCTCGTCCACGACTACCTGTCTGAGCATTCCGACGCCGCCTTCGCGAGCGCGCTCGACGGACTCGGGCGTCTGGCCCACCAGGACCTGCTCGACTTCGGTCGGCTGGCTGAGCTGCTCGGATATGACCGCAAGCTCAACACCTTGGATTATCCCGTCTCACCCCGTGGCTATCGCATCCTGGGGCGCATTCCCCGGCTCCCTCGGCTCGTCGTCGCTCAGATCATCAGAGAGTTCGGCGGCCTGGACGAGTTGATCGCCGCATCTGACGGAGACCTGGAGACGGTCGAGGGGGTGGGAGAGATCCGAGCGAAGGACATCCGCGAGGGCCTGCGCCGGCTGCAGGAGATCAACCTCGTGGATCGCTACCTGCAGACTTGAGAGCGGCGCCCGCCCCGAGGCGTCCACGACAAAGGAGGACACCATTCCGCAAGCATCCGAAGCGCAGTTGATCGAGGAGCTCGACGCCGTTCGCGAGGTCGAGTTCATCGAGTTCGAGCTCGGAGATCAGGTCGTCTATCCCCATCACGGGGCCGGTCTGGTGCTCAAGAAGGAACAGAAGAAGATGTTCGGTGAGAGCCGCGAGTACCTCACCATCAAGATCCTTCACAACGACATGACCGTGATGGTTCCCACCGAGAACGCCGCGCTGGCCGGCCTGCGACGCGTGATCGACGAGGAGACCGTCAAGAAGGTACTGGCCGTGCTCGAGGACGAGGTGTCCGAGATGCCCAAGAACTGGAATCGGCGCTTCAAGCACAACCGCGACAAGATCAAGACGGGCGACATCTACGAGCTGGCCGAGGTGGTCCGCAACCTCGCTCTGC
>JAABUQ010001339.1_pt1 | contig 53772 bp, 44 predicted proteins | sample 5560001 | NCBI WGS metagenome assembly JAABUQ01 (sample SAMN10711888, study PRJNA513371) | rock metagenome | isolation source: Antarctica rocks | place: Antarctica: Victoria Land, Finger Mt nord | collected 2015-12-18
AGCGTGGGGGGAACCCGCCCGCCCCGGCTTTCCCCAGAGGGGAAACGGGAAAGGGGCAATCCGATTCCTCGCTGCCGCAGGCTGGTTTTGCCTCCTAAAAAGCTTGACTTTCATCATGAATGCTAGGTGGCAAGAGTAACAACGTCAACAACAACCAGCCGTCGGCTTTTCCAAGCATGACGTGGACCAATTTCGTGACAATCGGTTCCATCATCAGTATTTCCAATCCGACTTTGTTCGGTGTTTTGGACGACGTGCGAACCCCTCGCGTGCTGCAATACGTCCTGAACGTGGAGCATGAGTTATCGAAATCGATGGTTTTCGAGGCGGGATATCTAGGTTCCGAGGGGCATCGTCTAGAAGGGCTGTTCAATGCCAACGAAGCCACGCCGGGCACCAGTTCGTTGCCTAGCCGTTTGCCGTTTTCAACCATAGGCATCATGCAGACCGTGCAAGGAGGCGGCAACTCGAATTACAACAGCCTTGGTTTGAAGCTGACCCGGCGTCTCTCTTCAGGATTGACTCTGCTGGGAGCGTACACTTGGGCGAAGAGTATCGACGATGTCAGCGCCATTCGCGGACAAAGCGATACCATCTTCCCGCAAAACAGCCGCTGCCTTCAGTGTGATCGGGCCTTGTCGGCGTTCAACGTTGCGCACCGGTTTGTGGTGTCGGCCTTATATGAGCTGCCGTTTGGTTCCGGCAAGACGTTCCTGAATCGCGGAGGAGTAGTCAACGAGATTCTGGGAGGCTGGCAGATCGGGTCTATTTACACCTTGCAAAGCGGCCTTCCCGGCTATCCGACACCTGGGCCGGATCAATCCAATACAGGCATTGGAAATAGCCGGGATCGGCTAAACGCAACCGGCCTGTCGCAGGGGCTGAGCAATCAGACTCCCGCCGATTGGTTCAACTTGGGCGCCTTCGCGCTTGAACCATTTGGGACCTTTGGCAATGCGGGAAGGAACACGATCATCATGCCCGGGCGGAATGAATGGGACTTTTCAGCGATCAAAGATTTCCGCGTTACCGAGCGGCAGCGCTTGCAGTTTCGTTTTGAAGGGTTCAACTTCGCCAATCATCCGAACTGGGGGAATCCGGGCACGGCCTGGGGACAAAATATCAAACCCGCCTCTAGCTTTGGCGTGATCAGCAGTACCGCTATCGCCATGCGTCAGTTGCAATTTGGTCTGAAGTATATGTTCTAGGATATTAGCGCTGGATTATCAATGCTTGGGTTACTCATTTGATTACTCGCCGTAGTCTGCTGGACCTTGCGATTCGTGCGGCCGCAACTCCGGCCGGCATGGAATTTTTTGCGAAATGGAGCAAGGCGGCTGGGCAGCATCAACACTCGGGCAACCCGGTCGCGCCGGCTGAACCGCCGATATTGCGGGACTACCAGCCGCGTTTCTTCACGGCGGAAGATTTCGAAGCCTTGCAATCATTCACCGAGATCTTGATTCCGACCGATGATACGCCTGGAGCACGAGAAGCGCATTGCGCGCATTACATGGACTTTCTGCTGCAGGCATTTACCGATCACGAGCCGGAGACTCAGAGACTGTGGAGGAATGCCTTGGCGGCATTGAAAGCGGCAGGCTTTCACGCCGCGGACCGTAGAGGACGAGAGGCGCTTGCCGAAGCGATGTCGAGGCCGGAGCGTGACAAGTCAGCTCGGCATCCGGCTTACTTTGCGTATAGATTGATCAAACAGGAGAATGCATTTGCGTTCTATACGGCGCGCGCCGGGATGATTGAGGCGTTGGATTACAAAGGCAATTCGTACAACGCAAGTTTTCCCGCCTGTAATCATCCTGAGCACCACGTGGTTTAGTTGTTTTGTGTAGCGAAAACACTTATGGCTGTCAGTTACGATGCGGTGGTTGTTGGATCGGGGGCCTGCGGCGGGTGGGCTGCCATGGCGCTGGCGAAAGCAGGAATGAAGGTTTTGATGCTGGAGGCCGGCAGCCCGGTCGATCCGCTGAAGGAGTTCCACCACACGTTTCTTTATCAACTGAAGTATCGCGGCGGCGGCGAGCCGGGCCTGTTGCGGCGATATAGCGGCAGCGAACGCAACTATCGCATCATGATCGATAACGAAGAGAATCCCTACACAACATCGCCCGGAACGGTTTATCGGTGGGGACGGTCGCGTTGCTTGGGCGGGCGCAGTCTGCATTGGGCGCGCGCTACGGATCGCATGGCCGATTACGAGTTTAAAGCTGCTTCGAGAGATGGTTACGGGATGGATTGGCCACTGAGCTACGCCGATCTAAAACCGTATTACGATCGCGTGGAAAGCTTCATTGGAGTCAGCGGCGCCCAGGAAGGATTTGCACAATTTCCCGACGGCGTCTTTTTGCCGAACATGCCGCTGAACTGCGCGGAAACCATCTTCACCGCCGCTTGTAAAAATCTCGGCTGGCCTTCCACTCACCGGCGGCTGGCCCAGTTAACGCAGATGCACAATAACCGGCCGCCCTGTCATTACTGTGGCAATTGCGTCAACGGTTGCGATGTGGGGGCGATGTTCAGCACCGTTTCAACAACTCTGCCTCCAGCTCTTAAAACCGGCAATCTGGAAGTCAGGACGGATAGTGTTGTGACGGCCGTTCGAATGAATGGTGAGAATCGCGCGCAAGGTGTCACTTACTTAGAGCGGTTTACGATGAAGACTGTGGACGTAGATGCACGGTACGTCCTCTTAGCGGCGTCGACGCTCGAGAACACACGATTGTTACTGCTTTCCGCGAAGGGCGGTCTGGCTAACTCAAGTGGCACTCTAGGGCATTACATGATGGATCAGGTGAGCGGAGGCGGAGTGACCGGCTTTCTGCCGAAGCTCAAGGGCGGCCCTAGCCGGCTTGATGATGGGAAGTCCGCGGGGATCACTATTCCGAACATCGTCAACATCGATAAAGGGACGGCGCGCAAGGATTTCATCCGTGGTTATGTGATGAATGCCACCGGAGGGCAAAGCGAATACCCGATGTTTGCGGGGGCGCTGCCGGGATACGGTTCTGAATGGAAGAAGGAGGTGAAGAGCCGGTATGTGGCGCAGGCGCGGGTGTGGATTGCGGGGGGCGAGATGCTCGCGCGCAAAGAGAACTTTATCGAGCTTGATCCTGAAGTGAAAGATCATTGGGGAATTCCAGTGCTGAAGATTCACTTCACCCACTGCGATAACGACCGTGCGCTTCTGAGCCATTTTCAGAGTTCGGCCGAGGAGCTTTTCAAGAGAGCCGGAGGAGAAGCTATGGGCGGAATGGGATTGGGCGGTCCGAGCGGTTTCCCCGGAGCACCGGGATCGCCCGACGCGGGTCCTTCTCGCGCGACTGCCGATTCCGATACCAGCCGCGGGGCTGCCCGTGAAGGAGATGCTCACAGTGGCGGCAGCAATAAAGCGAAAGCGCTTGGCGGCGCCATCCACGAGGTGGGAACCGCCAGAATGAGTTCTAGCGCCAAGGACGGAGTGCTGAATTCCTTTTGCCAGACGCACGACATTGCGAACCTCTACGTCTTTGGCGGTAATGCGTTTCCGTCCACGGGCGACAAGCATCCGACACTCACGATGATGGCGCTGACTGCGCGCGGCTGCGACCACCTTCTTCAGAGGGCTGGCGCAAAAGTTTAGAGCGCGACTATGTTGTCCCGGCTAATTCTATGGATGGTTGCTTTTCTGTTTCTGATTAAAGCGGATGCGCAGGAGCACGCGGCCGGCGGACAGCCCGCGGTGCAGCGGAATCGCGGCGCTCAGGGTACGCACGATTTTCTGGGGCTAGGAGCGCCACCCGATGCAGCCGCAGCGGAGCGCGGCGGAAAGCTGTATCTTTCCAACTGCTCTTTCTGTCATGGAGCAAAGGCAACCGGCGGCGACACCGGACCCGATTTGGTGCGTTCGGCACTTGTATTGCACGACGAGAAAGGCGAGTTGATCGGTCCTGTCGTTCACAACGGCCGGGCAAATAGAGGCATGCCGCCGTTTGCAACGCTCGCCGATGCCGAACTTTACGACTTAGCTGAGTTCCTTCACATGCGCGTGGAACTAGCTGCGAACCGTGGCACATATAAGCTTCTGAATGTTCTTACCGGCGACCCGAAAGCCGGTGAACAGTATTTTCGTAACACCGGAAAGTGTGTTTCTTGCCACTCAGTAACTGGCGACCTGGCACATATCGGCTCGAAGCTGGCCCCGGCAGATCTGCAGCAAACATTCCTGTATCCTGGCGCCCGGTCTGACGAGAGCGGGCGTGAACCGGGAGGTCGAAGGGTCACCGTCACGCTTCCATCGGGAGAATCGATCACCGGCAGTTTGAAGCATCTGGATGACTTTTACGTCAGCCTTTACGGCAAAGACGGCGAGTATCGCTCTATCACGTTAACCCCTGAGGTAAAGGTAGAAGTGGAAGACAAGCTGGCTGTTCATCGCGACTTACTCGATAACTACACCGATGCAGATATGCACAACATGACCGCTTATTTGGCGACACTCAGATGAGAAAAGCGTTTTTCAGCTGTTCGCTGCTGGGGTTTGTTGTTCCTACACTGCTGCTATCGCAATTGCTGGCGCCTCAAAAGCTACTTGAATCACCCACCGATACCTGGCCCACTTACAACGGCGACTATTCAGGCAAGCGCTACAGCTCACTTACTCAGATCAATTCTTCGAATATCGACTCATTGGCACTCGCCTGGATGTTCCGCATCACAAGCGTTGCGGCCTTGCGCGGTGTGGGCGCGCCTGATATCAAATCAACTCCCCTGATGGTGAATGGCATTCTTTACTTCACCATTCCCGATCATGTCTACGCCATTGACGCTCGTACGGGCTTGGAACTATGGCATTACGATTGGCAGGATCGCGGCGGTCATCTGATCGGCAATCGAGGCGTTGGAATGTACGGACAATGGCTGTACTTCATGGCGCCCGATGGCTGGTTCATTTCACTCAACGCACAGACCGGAAAGGAGCGTTGGAGAAAGAAGATAGCAGATGAAAAGCTGCAGTACTTCACAACCATGGCGCCGCTGGTTGCCGGTAATCACGTCATAGTCGGAGTGGGCGGCGACGCTATGGATGTCCCCGGTTTTCTGGAGTCGCGCGATCCCGAAACGGGGGACGTGCAGTGGCGATGGAATTCTGAGCCCGGCGCAGGGGAAGCGGGTGCAGAGACATGGCCCGATTCAGCTGCGAGAGAACATGGCGGAGGAATGACGTGGTTGCCCGGCACCTACGATCCGGAGCTGAAGCTTCTGTACTGGGGCACGGGCAATCCGAATCCGGTTTACGCCGGAAAGGGGCGAAAGGGCAGCAATCTATGGACGTGCTCGATCGTCGCGTTGGATTCCGATACAGGGAAGCTCGTCTGGTATTTCCAGGCGTCGCCGCATGACACCCATGATTGGGATGACGTCGAAACGCCTGTTCTATTCGATGCTTCTCTCGACGGCCGGCCGCGTAAGTTGCTGGCGCAGGCCGCCCGCAATGGATTCTTTTTCGTTCTAGACCGGACAAACGGAAAGAATGTTCTTTCAAAACCGTATGTGGCTCTGAATTGGGCCAAGGGCATTGACAATAAGGGCCAGCCCATTCCTGACCCGCTAAAGGAGCCGACGCCCGACGGTTCGCTGCTGACGATCCCGGGCGGCGGCGGCACCAACTGGTTGCCTCCGAGTTTTGACCCCGAGACGCAGTTATTCTATGTGAACGCAACTAAGGGCTATAGCTTGGCGTATCTAACTGACACGGACGACCGTCCGGAAGGGTACGGCGGCTCTGGCCGCGGCTTGTGGTCGCAACATGTGCTGGAGGCCATCAACTGGAAAACAGGTGAGATCGCCTGGAGCCATGCTTATTCAACAGAGAGCTCAACCGGCTTAGGGCTGGGTGGGCCGGGCATTTTGACGACTGCCGGAAAGCTGCTATTTACCGGCGATTACGCCGGTAACTTCATTGCGTTCGATCCGGCAAAGGGCAAGATACTTTGGCACTTCCCCCTTCTTCATGCAGTGGGAAATGGGCCGGAAACTTACATGCTTGATGGCAAGCAGTACTTAGTAGCCGGCGCGGGCGATACGCTGTTCGCATTTGCGCTGATAAAGCCCCAGTCATAGAATCGGCACTCCAACTACCAGTCGCCAGCCACTAAGCGGTTCTACTTGCATATTGAAAGCAAGCCCGAATGTTATCTTCTTCAACACGCGAGTGCTCGGCGGGCGGCAGATTCGCAATCATCGGTAAAGGCTTATCACTCTTATGCTCATTCACGTACCGGAGTGTGCGTGCCAGGTAGATGCCGTCACGATCAGGAAAGGTGATCCAATAGTGGTCAGTCAGGCAAGGGACCTTGAGAGGGTCGCGCGTGATCATTTCGAGTGCAAAGCGAACACTTGGGTTTGCCTTCTCGATGGTGGAGATCATGCGCTGAACATCCAGTACTCCTGATCCGAGCGGGACCTCCGACATCGCAAACCCATCCTGATACGGCGTAACAGCTATATCTTTGATGTGAGTCGCCTTGGTGTAAGGGGCTGCAGCCTCAATTACCGCCATGGGATCATCCAACAACGAAATATTGTTTCCAAAATCCAGACAAGCACCTAGATACTCGCTCGAGTAAGTTTTAAAGAGCTTCACATACTGATCGATCGTCCAGTCTTTGTGATTCTCTATCGCGAGTGTGAACTTATGCTTCTCAAGTACGGGAACAACTCTTTCGATAACTGAGAATGTCTGTTTCAACCAGTCATTCCACTCAGCGAGTGAATTGAAGGTTTCATAGCGCCGCCCGCTCAACATCGCGTCGCGGGCTACCGTGCATCCGGCAGCTTTGGCGTCGATGATGGCTTTTTCGAACTGCTCAGGAGTGCTGCTGCGGGCCGATACCATGCCTTCCATCCACATCCCGAGTTTGTCCGCTCGGGCACGAAGCTTAGGTATGTCGCCGTTGATATGGGTCTGAATACCCGATGCCCCCAGAGCATGACACCTCTCCAGAAACTCAAGCGTATCCGCGTGGCGTGCACCAGGTGCACCTGGAATTGGTGGGACAGTGGCCAGAGCCTTGGCCTGCGACGCAGTGGGCCCCGATGCGGTTGGCTGAGATGGAGCCGCTGTCAGGGAGCGCTGTGCGCCGGCGCTGTGAGGTCCGAAGATCGCGCCGCCAAAAGAAGTTGAAGCGATTCCCATTCTCGATAGGGTCGTAACTGCCTCCATTGCCGCAGATGTTCGGGAGAAAGCTGCCGCTGCCAGAGGCGCGAGCGAGACTTCCAAAAAGTTCCGTCGTGTTGTCTGACCGTGCCCCATTTGTGTCCTGAACGTCAGGATGAGATTATATCCGACTTGTCTTTAGAAATGGTGGACGAAGTGGACTGTCACTCGGGCGAGCGTGTTGGCGGAGGTGAGCGGTTTGCCGCCCGTAACGTCTTGGAGGAAGAACTCCGTTCCATCGCGGACCGAGCCGGCAAGAAAACTGCCAGGGCCGGTGCCTGCGGCGGACAGTGGACCGTTTGGGGCATTTCTGTGGATTTGCGCGTCGACTCCCATCCCTACACGCCAAATCAGTTGTACTTGCCGGGCTCCTCCCGGGCTGATGATGGTGGCCGAATACGCGCTGATTGTTGGCTTGTCGGAGGTGTCCTTAGAGGCGTAGTTATTGTCGTGAGGTTTTACGTTCTTAAGGTAGTAGAACTCAAAGGCGGGTATGCCGTGCGTGTCGTAAACGACTGTTTTCCCGGCCTTGCTGAAACCCGTTTCGAGAAGGGCCCGATCAAGAATCGCAGGCGCCGCGGAAAAGACATTTCGGCCAGGCGCATGAGCAACCACCACGCAGTCTTTGGTCAGACAAGAATTGAAAGCGTTTTGGTTGAACACGCCGAGGTTCAGTGCGACGCCTTGATTATCGACAGCAATGCGGTCGTCGGATCGCGCACCAATGACATTCTTTATTCCCCAATCGGCCACGATGATCCGCTTTACTCCAGAGCTTAGAAGCCGATCAGACAGCGGGCTATCAGCGTTCGTCCAGCGTGCAGTGCCCGGGTGGGCGATCAATTCGCCGTAGCCGGCACCGATAACAAGAACTCCGCGAAGGCAGAGCAGGATAACGACCAACGCCGTCGCCAGCCGCAGGTAGCGAAAGGGAGATCTCAGCAGGACCGTGAGGCTCAGGGAAAAAGCGCAATACCAGCTAATCCAAAAGAGAACCGCGTGATGAATAACGTTGCCGGCGTGCAGGGTGATTGCGGACTGAAACCAGGCGACACAGCCGGAAGCCAGAAAGAAGAGTGTCCACTTTCGTTGCGTGCTGCTCGCCAAGTAGATCCCCAGGAGAATGACGACCAGCCCTGGATAGAAGCGCCACAGCGAGGGAGCATTTCCTAGCGAACGAGTAAGTGCGAGAGCAAGCGTTGCAAGCGGCCGCTGAATGCGGTCCATGCCGTTGCTGCCGCTATCGATGAGGAAGGAGGTAGCGGCTTGGCCGTCTAAGGCTGAACGCATGAAGGCTGCTTTGATGCCGACCTCCGCTAAGCTCATGTGGCCGTTGTCTTTGATCGTGGCAAAGTGGTGGCGGAAATTCGCGGCGATGAGGGGGAACGCTCCAAGGAGCGCTCCTCGAGTAAACGTGCAAATATTATTGCGGCTCCAAACTCGTTGTAAGACGGGATAGGCAATAAGAAGCAGGGCGACGGTCCACCCAGACAGTTGCCACAAAAAGAGAGACTTGTCCCAGAGTGCGAGACCGATGGCAAGGCCGCTGAGAAAGAGTAATCGGCTATTCGGTTTGCGATACCACTCGATGAGCAACAGAAGGGTGGTGACAAGCAGCAGATGTTGAATGACAACAGGTCCCCAATCAAAGGTGGCCGTGAGGAGAAAGGTCACATCGGTTGCAAGTAAGCAGACGGTTATAACACCCGCTATTTGACCTGCGATGAGTGTCATCAGGCGGCCTGCGAGGACAATGGTCAGGGCCGCGAGCAGTACTGCGGGCAGGCGGACAAGCCAGACAGTGGGCGCCGCAAAGAGAAACAACGGACTGTAAAGCCAGGTCTTGAGTGCGCCCGCGTAGCTGGCCGCCATGGCGGGTATGGCGTGGCCTCCGAACAGTGGCAGCCTGGAGAAAGAGTCGTTCGGATGCAGAAAGAGGTTGACGAAGATGACTTCGTCGTCTTCGAATCCCAGCAGGGGCGCCACGAGAATACCAGCCGTGACAAACAGGAGAAGGGCAGCTATCTGCAGGGCTGCGCCGCGCCGGTTCATGCCGTGTCTGTTGCGCAACGTCCCAGGGGCGCTTGCGGGATTGATCCGACTTTCCAGCATTCCTACCCATAGTTGCAAACAGGCAGTACTTGTCCGCTTGACACAGCGACGATCAAAACGAGGAGGTGTGACCCGCGCTTAGTTCTTGAATAAGTTACTTAGTCAAGCCCGATGAGCTTATGGGGTTTCGATCACGCGCGGTTAACGAGATCAGCTATACTCCGTAGTTTCTATTACTGTCGTTCCTCTCTGAGGTCCAAGTAGGGTTCCGCCGCAACGCTGCGGCGAGCCGCGACATACTTCGCACTCAGGAGAAACTCGTGATGTCTAAATCGCAGCTGTTTGCCGCCTTCTGCCTGGCCCTCTGTTTTACAAACTCAGGAGTCAGTCAAAGCGTTCGTGGCACCATTCTAGGAACCGTCACCGACGATTCCGGCGCAATCATTCGCGGCGCGTCAGTTGTCGCCCACCAGACCGCCACGGGCCTGACGCGCACTGAACACACTAACGAAGCGGGTGAATACTCCATTCCGCAACTTCCCGTCGGTCCTTACATCGTCAGCGTAGAGCAGCCCGGCTTCAAGAAGACCGAGCGTACCGGCATTGAACTACAGGTTGACGACAAGCTGCGTATTGATGTCGTGCTGCCGGTTGGTCAGCTTACTGAAACGGTTGCCGTCGAAGCGACAAGCCCGGTGGTCAGCACCGATTCCGCTACCCTCGGCACTGTTGTCAGTAACCGCGAAGTCACCGAATTGCCTTTGAACGGTCGCAACTTCCTCCAACTGAACCTCCTTGTTCCCGGCGTCAACCAAGGCGTCAAAGGATCTCAAAATCAGACACAGGGAGGCTCCATCTCGGTCAATGGCGTTCGCGAGCAATCCAATAACTTTCTTTTGGACGGCATGGACAACAACGATCTCGCCATCAACCAGTACGCCGTAGCCATCTCGACCGAAGCTATCCAGGAGTTCAAAGTTCAAGCCAGCACCTATTCGGCGGAGTTCGGGCGTAGCCCCGGCGCTCAGATCAACATCGCAAGCAAGGCGGGCACCAACGCAATCCACGGCGTGCTTTATGAGTACCTTCGCAACAGCGCTCTCGACGCCAAAAACTTCTTTGACCGGCCTGGCCCGATTCCTGAATACCGCCGCAATCAGTATGGCGCCTCGGTCGGCGGTCCCATCAAGAAAGACAAGACGTTCTATTTCGCAAACTACGAAGGAAACCGCATCCGCCAAGGCATCACAAAGGTGGCCACTGAGCCTACCGCCGCTATGAAAGGCGGCGATTTTTCCGCGCTTCCTACCATCATCTACGACCCCGCCACTCTCAAAACCGTCAACGGCGTTTTGCAGCGCACTGCTTTCCCTGGCAATATTATTCCTGCCAACCGGATCTCTCCCGTTGGTCAGAATGTCGTCAACCTATACCCGAATCCAAATACACCGGGCTCTTCAGCCGCCAGCGGGCTTTTTACTTCGAGTCCGGTCAGGCAAGACGACTTCGATCAATTCACTGTCCGCTTTGATCATCGCTTCAATGAAAGCAATACACTCTTCGGGCGCTATAGCTACAGCCAGGAAAACCGCTTCGACACTTTTGATTCATTTTGCGCGGGGCCCAACAATGTTCCCGGCTTTGGGTGTAACACCCTGAACGGAGGGCAGCAGACCGTGATCGACTACACGGCCATGCTCAGCCCCACAAAAGTCAACGAAGCGCGCATGTCTTTCACACGCGTTCGCGGCGGCATCTTTCAGCAGAACCTGGGGAACGACATCGCCACCAAGCTCGGCATACTCGGAACCTCCCGCAATCCTGAAGATTTCGGCGTGCCGATCATCAACGTAACCGGCTACGACCGCCTTGGTGAAGCCACCAACCTACCCCAGGATCGTCACGACAACACCTTTGAATGGGCCGACTCGCTTTCCTGGACCGTCGGCCGCCACAGCCTGAAGTTCGGAACCGAAATTCGCCATTTCCAGGAAAACTTCCTCTTCGATTCCAACGCCCGCGGCAACCTCACCTTCAATCCCTTCTATACTGCTCAGGTCTCAACGTCAGCTACGGGCGTGGTGAATGCCGTCACCAGAACAGGCAATGCCATTGCGGACCTGCTGCTGGGTGATCCGTACACTGCCAGCGTGAGTCGATCTTTCGCGGGCACATCCGCTGAAACAGTGGCCGGTCTCCGCCAAACCTCCACAAACCTCTACATTCAGGACGATTTCCGCCTGCTCCCGAACCTCACTTTAAACCTTGGCATTCGCTGGGAATACAACGATCCGGTGACGGATAAATACAACCATCTCGCCACGTTCGATCCCACTCAGCCAAACAGCACACCTTTGCCGGATCTGCGTGTCTCCACCGCGCAGAATCCAAATATCTATAAGTCGTCTAAACGCGAGTTTTCTCCTCGCTTCGGCTTCGCCTATACGCCCTTCGGACCCAAGACCGTCATCCGCGGCGGCTACGGCGTTTACTGGGATCTAAAGCTCTTAAACATCATCTTGAATTCCAACCTGACAGCGCCGTTCCTTACCTCCTACACCTTCAACCAGAGCACCAACGGCCTTCCCAATATCAACTTGGCCAATCCTTATAGCGGTAGCTCCGGCGGCGCAGCCATTCCCAGTGCCTCATGGGTCCCCAGTCCATTTCGCGATGGCTACGTCCAGCAGTGGAACTTCAATATTCAACGTGAGCTGCCTTCCTCCATGGGCCTTACGGTCGGGTATGTTGGCTCGAAGGGAACTCACCTTGATATGGCCTATGACTACAATGAGCCGGGTCCCACTTCTTCTTTCACCCAATCCATTCGAAAGTTTCCAAACTTCGCCGCTATCAACGTGCGGTCGCCCGGTGCTTCCTCAAATTACAATGCTGTTCAAGCCAGCCTCGAAAAGCGATTCTCACGCGGCCTCAGCTTCCTGGCTTCCTACACTTACTCGAAATCGATAGATGACTCTTCGGCCTGGAGCAGCACCGTTGTCGATCCTACTAACTTCAAACTGGAGCGGGGACTCTCTTCTTTCGACGCCCGCAATCGCTTCATCGCCAGTTACACTTACGACCTGCCCTATGGGCACGGCCGTACATTCGGCAATGGAAGTTCGACGCTGTTGAACGCCGTACTTGGTGGCTGGCAGACGAATGGGATCGTCACCGTTCAATCGGGTAATCCGCTTGATGCCTCTACTGGCCTGCAACTTTCCGGCACGCAAACGGGCACCCGTCCTGACGTCAACTGCAATCCCAACAACTTCAATCACGATCCGGCACAATGGTTCAACACCGCCTGTTTCAGCGACAACTTCACTGGCCGCTACGGTAACGCAGGACGCAATATCATCATCGGAGCGCCGACTCACGACTACGATTTCGCCATGCTGAAAAGCTTCACGCTTGGCAAGGAATCACGCTTCCTACAGTTCCGTTCCGAGATGTTCAACGTTTTCAATCACCCGAACTTCGATAATCCGAACGTGGTTGAGACTAGCTCCACCTTTGGTAAGATCACGTCCGCCGGCGTGCAGGATTCCCGGGCTAGCTCGCGTCAGATCCAATTTGCTTTGCGGCTTGCGTTCTAATTACTTCTGACCAATCGCATGAAAACTACAGCTCTCTGCCTGGCGCTCTTTGGCGCCATGCTCGCCGTCACTCCCCTCGGAGTCATGCAAGCGAAAGACAAGCGCCATGAGGCAAAGTCCGCACCCGCGCCAAAGCCGGCGCCGTTCAATGTTGTTGAAGCCGGCATCCCCGAGATGCGAACGGCGCTTGAGAGCGGCCGCATCACCTCGCGCGAACTAGTCACTCAATACCTCACCCGCATTGCGCTGTATGAGGACAAGCTGCATGCTGTCATTACCGTGAACCCTCACGTGCTGGCGGAGGCCGACGAACGCGACCGGGAGCGCGCTGCCGGCAGAGTGCGCGGTCCTCTGCATGGCATTCCCATCGCACTGAAAGACAACATTCTGACCCACGACATTGTCACCACCGGGGGCGCGCTCGCCTTCGATGGTTTTCTGCCGCCCTATGACGCGACACTCGTCAGGAATCTGCGTGACGCCGGCGCCATCATCATCGCCAAAACCACGCTCTCCGAACTGGCCAACTGGGTTGCCGGCGCACCTACGCCGATGCCGGGCAACTACAATGCGGTGCGCGGTTTTGCCTACAATCCCTACGACCCGCGGCGCGACCCGCGCGAGGCTACCGACGATGGCCGCCCCGTTCTTCAGACCGGCGGCTCCAGTTCGGGCGCGGGCACAGCCGCCAACTTCTGGGCGGGCAACGTCGGGAGTGAGACCTCCGGCTCTATCCTTAGCCCGTCCAACCAGAACATGCTCGCCGCTGTGAAGCCCACCGTTGGCCGTATCAGCCGCTACGGCGTTATCCCCATCACCGCCGACCAGGACACCGCCGGTCCCATGGCCAAAACCGTGACCGACGCCGCCATAATGCTGGGCGCACTCGAAAGCCCCGCACCCGACCCGAACGATCCCGCCACCAAAACCTGCACACCTCCGCCCGGCCGCGACTACACGCGCTTTCTCAAACCCGACGGGCTCAAAGGCATGCGCATCGGCATTCCGCGGGCCTTCTTTTATGACCACATCAATCCTCCCGAACGCTTCGGCGCCGAACCTGCCAGCCCACCCGCGGAGCGCGACACCAGCAGCTCAGGCGGACCTTCCACACGGCCCTCCGGTGCACCATTCGGTACCGGGTCAGGCTTCGGTCCCCGCGGAGGCGGCCTAACGCCCGAACAGGCACGAGTCATGACGGAAGCCCTCGACATTCTGAAGCAGCAGGGCGCAGTGATCGTCGATCCCGTTGAGATCCCAAGCATCTCCACCAAAGACCCCGACAAGAATTTCATGCTTTGGGGGCAGTGCGGCGGCATCACCAACGTGAAAGGCAAAGACGCTAGCTGTTCCGTCGATCTGAAATACGGCATGAAGCGCGACTTCAACGCGTGGCTGAACACTCTCGGTCCCTCCGCGCCGGTCAAGACCCTGACTGAACTTCGTGAATGGAACATCACACACATCCAGGCGGGCGCCATTCGCTTCGGGCAATCGAATCTCGACATTTCCGACGAGATGAATGTCGAAGCCGACCGTCCGCGTTATGTCGCCGATCGCGCGAAAGACATCCAGCTTGCGGGCACACAGGGCATCGACGCCGCCATGAAAGCGAATAATCTTGATGCGCTGCTGTTCCCCGGCGCCAGTGGAGCCGCCATTGCAGCCCGGCCCGGCTACCCCACCGTTCTTGTTCCATTCGGCATGGTGCCGAACTCGCTCACCCCACCCCCGCCGCCCGGCTTCGATCCGAAGCCCACGCCTTTTGGTGTCGCTTTCACCGGCATGGCCTGCAGCGAACCGAAGCTTCTGCAACTCGGCTACAGCTTCGAACAAGCCAGCAAGCGCCGCACCCTCCCACCGGCAACGCCCTAGATGCGGGGCGCCTTTCCGGGTCGCCAAGGCCTAGCATTCATATTGTGGATGTCAACAGCTTGCGAGCGACGATGCGCTACCGAATCACGCTCGAAGGCGTCGTGCAAGGCGTGGGATTCCGCCCATTCGTAAAGAGGTTGGCTGACAGCATAGGCTTACCCGGCGTCAGCTTCAATACGGCAGGCGGATTGGTGGTTGAGATCGAAACCGACCGGGTCTCGAACGCTCGTGCTTTTATAGAGGCTCTCCGGACGCAAGCCCCGCCAGCGGCCCGCATCACTCGAATTCTCGTTGAAGAATTTCAGGAACTGGCCGGGTATGACGACTTCCAGATCCTGGCGAGTGCGGAACGCAACCAGCAATTCACCTTCATCCCGGCAGACCTTGCCACCTGTGCGGAGTGTCTCGAGGAGATCAAAACGCCCGGGAGCCGGCGCTTTCGTTATCCGTTTACTAACTGCACTAACTGCGGCCCGCGTTACTCCATTACTCGCTCGACGCCCTATGACCGCGCCAATACGACCATGGCGGAGTTTCCCATGTGCCCAGGCTGCGCGCGCGAGTATGGCGATGCTGCCGATCGCCGTTTCCATGCGGAACCAATTGCATGTCCCCTCTGCGGGCCTCGGCTGGGAATAGATCTTTCCGAAGTGATCCGGGCTCTTGAGCAAGGCCGCCTCGTCGCTCTGAAGGGACTTGGAGGATATCAGTTGGCATGCGATGCCTTTTCTGCAGAGGCGGTTGCCAAGTTACGCCTAAGAAAGCGCCGCAGCCGCAAACCTTTCGCCATCATGGCGCGTGATATGGACACCTTAAGCAAGTACTGCGTGCTGACAGAGCCGGAGAGGCAAATGCTTCTCAGTCCGGCAGCGCCCATTTTGCTACTTGAAATGCTTGAGCGCGACCGGTTTCCTCTGGGCCTCGCGCCTGGGCTGCGACATCTCGGCGCCATGCTGCCCTATACGCCGCTGCACCACCTGCTCTTTGAAGGATCTCTCGACTGTCTGGTTATGACCAGCGGCAACGTCAGCGAAGAGCCGATTGTCACTCAAAACAACGCAGCACGGGAGAAGCTGGGGCCTTTAGTCGATATTGTCGTCGAGCATAATCGCGACATCTTCATGCGTGTTGACGATTCCGTGACGCGTCTCTTCAAAGGAGCGCCCCGCATTCTCCGGCGTGCCAGAGGTTATGCGCCTGAAGCAATCCCGCTCGGTCGGGATGTGGGCGAAGTCCTGGCGGTCGGCGCCGAGTTAAAGAACACTTTCTGTTTGACGAAGGGCAGCTTTGCGATTCTCAGCCAGCACATCGGCGATCTCGAAAACTACGAGACACTCCAGTTCTTCGAGGAAACACTGCATAATTTGCAAAGCGTGTACCAGTCAGAACCACGCCTGATTGCGCACGACCTTCATCCCGATGCACTAAGCACTCGCTGGGCGCTGGCGCGGCCGGAACCTAAGATCGCGGTCCAGCACCACCACGCGCACATCGCCGGCTGCATGGCCGAAAACGGTCTCGACACTCAGGTGATCGGCGTTGCTTTCGACGGCACCGGCTGGGGCGCCGATGGCCAAATCTGGGGCGGTGAATTCCTCGTCTGCGATTACGCCAGTTATACGCGTTGGGCGCATCTCCGGTATGTCTCGTTGCCTGGCGGTGATCAGGCTATCCGTCAGCCGTGGCGCATGGCCGCCGCGCATTTGTACGACGCACTGGGCCCCGATTGCAGAAAGCTGGACTTGCCTTTTTGGCACGCTGCGCCTCCCTCCACATGGAACGTACTGGAGCGTCTGATAGAAAGGCCTGCGTTGCGTACCTCCAGCTGCGGCCGTCTCTTCGACGCAGTCTCCTCGTTGTGCGGCGTCAGCCAGGCAAACAGCTACGAAGGCGAGTCCGCCATGTTGCTGGAGGAGGCAGCGGCCGCGACAAACGACGAGACAGATTCTCTGCCCGGCGATTTCTATTCGATGCCGATTGTCGCCGACCAGTTCCCGTGGTCCATCGACACCCGGCCCATGATCTCGCGAATCGCCCAGCAAATCGCTTCCGGCGCTTCAGCCGCCGACGTTTCTTATTGCTTCCACAACTCGGTCGCGCGTATGATTGAAGAGGCCTGTAGCAGGATTCGCGAAATTAACAGCGTGGACCAAGTTTGTCTCAGTGGCGGCGCCTTTCAGAACTTCACGTTGCTGGCGCGCGTCTCGGAACAATTACGCCGCAGCGGCTTCCAGGTTTTCCTCCACTCCAAAGTTCCACCGAACGACGGCGGTCTCTCGCTGGGACAGGCCGTGATTGCCGCAACTTATCTTGCTGGTCAGGCACGCAAAGATCATGCAGGGGGGAAGTGAGCGATGTGCCTTGCAATTCCAGGGAAAATCAGCGGCCTGCATGACAACGCCGGCGTCCCGATGGCCAAAGTAGAGTTCGGCGGCATCACGCGCGATGCTTGCATGTCCTATCTTCCAGAAGCTGTCGTCGGCGATTACGTCCTGGTCCACGTTGGCTTTGCCATCAGTCGACTCGATGAGGAAGAAGCGGCCAGAACCTATCAGTACCTCTCCGAGATGGACCAGTTAAGTGAGCTTGAGGACGGTGAGGAGGAGCGGGGTCATACAGGAGCGGGGCCATGAAGTACCTTGACGAATACCGGGATCAGCAAGTCGCGCAGAAAATCGCGGACGAAATTAGGCGAACCGCCACGCGCCCCTGGGTGCTGATGGAAGTCTGCGGCGGCCAGACTCACTCGATTGTTAAGTACGGTCTCGATGCTTTGCTGCCTCGGAACGTGGAACTCGTGCACGGCCCGGGATGTCCGGTGTGCGTCACTTCACTCGAAATGATCGATCGCGCCCACGCCATTGCGCGCCGGCCGGACGTCATCTTTTGTTCCTTCGGCGACATGCTGCGTGTGCCCGGGTCCAGCGCCGATCTCTTTAAAATCAAGGCCGAAGGCGCGAACGTTCGCGTCGTCTACTCACCGCTCGACTGCCTCAAGATCGCGCGCGCCAATCCCGGCAAGCAGGTTGTGTTCTTCGCCATCGGTTTTGAAACCACCGCGCCTGCTAACGCCATGGCGGTGTGGCAAGCCAAGCAGCAGGGCATTGGGAACTTCTCGGTTTTGGTCTCGCATGTGCTAGTGCCGCCGGCCGTCAACGGCATTCTGGATGCACCGGACAACCGCGTGCAGGCCTTTCTTGGACCCGGTCACGTGTGCGCCATCGCCGGTTGGGCCGAATATGAGCCCATTGTCGATCGCTACCGCGTTCCCATCGTCATCACCGGTTTCGAGCCCATTGACATTTTGCAAGGCGTGCTCATGACGGTGCGGCAGCTGGAGCAAGGGCGTGCCGAACTGGAGAACGCCTACCCACGCGCCGTGCGCCGGGAAGGCAATCCCGCGGCTCAGCAAATGATTGAGCGGGTATTCCGCATCTGTGATCGTGCTTGGCGGGGCATCGGTGTCATCCCGCGAAGCGGATATGCCTTGACGGACGAGTTCCAGCAGTACGACGCCGGACAGATCTTCGGCGTCGAAACCATCCAGTCGGTCGAGCCTGCCATTTGCATCAGCGGCCAAATTCTACGCGGGTTGAAGAAACCGCACGACTGTTCCGCCTTCGGCAAACAATGCACGCCGGAAACGCCGCTGGGGGCCACCATGGTCTCGGCCGAGGGCGCCTGCGCTGCCTATTACAACTACGGCCGTCATCTGGTAGCGGTTGAATCCTTGTTCGTGAAAGTCTAAGTGCATTCTATGGAGAAAACCTTCGCTCTCTCGTGCCCTCTGCCCATCACGGAGCGAAAGAATATCGTGATGGGACACGGCAGCGGGGGCAAACTCACGGCGCAGCTAGTCCAGGATCTTTTTCTCCCCGCCTTCGATAACGAATATCTGAACAAGCTCGACGATCAGGCGGTGTTTCGCGCGGGTTCCGCACGGCTTGCGTTCACTACAGATTCTTTTGTCGTCACGCCGCTCTTCTTCCCGGGTGGAAACATTGGGGAACTCGCCGTCAACGGCACCGTCAACGATCTCGCGATGAGCGGGGCACAGCCGCTTTTTCTGTCTTCCGCTTTCATTCTCGAAGAAGGCTTTCCCGTTGAGGATCTCTCTCGAATCATCGATTCAATGGCGCAGGCTGCCCGCGCGGCGGGGGTGGCCATTGTGACGGGCGATACCAAGGTCGTGAATAAAGGCTCCGCGGACAAGCTCTTCATCACCACGTCCGGTGTCGGCCTTGTGCCGGAGGGCGTTGAAATCTCTGCTTCCCGCGCCAGTCCCGGTGACGTGATTCTTCTCAGCGGGTCCATTGGCGATCACGGCATGGCGATCATGTCCGTCCGCGAGGGGCTGGAGTTCGAAGGCGAGATTCGCTCCGACACGGCTTCTCTGCACACCTTAGTCCGCGCCATGCTCGACGCCGCGCTTAATCCGCGAGACGTCCATGTTCTGCGAGATCCCACGCGCGGCGGCTTGACTACCTCGCTTTGTGAAATTGCAACTGCGTCCTCAACGGGTATCGAGATCCATGCCAGCGCTGTCCCAGTGCGGGAAGACGTGAAAGGCGCCTGCGAGATTCTGGGGCTCGATCCGTTATTTGTGGCGAACGAAGGTAAACTTGTGGCCTTCGTTCCAGAAGCCTCCTCCAGAGCTGTCCTTACCGCCATGCGCCAGCATCCGGCCGGGCAACACGCCGTCGCCATCGGGCGTTGCGTGGCGGATCACAAGGGAATGGTGCTGTTGAAAACGGAGATTGGCGGCACTCGGATCCTCGATCTGCCTTTCACCGAACAGTTGCCGAGGATCTGCTGAATGGCCTGTCATCCAGGGTAAATCGAAAGGAAAAAGTGCAGACTACTTTAAATAGGTACTTGACTTCGATACGGCTTAAGACACAAACTCGATTGCGGAGGAAGTGCTAATGCCACTGTCGGCAGAAGTCGCTCCGTACGGTCGCGTCACGCAAAAGCCGCCAGCCGTCAGCGAAGTCCATGTGCTTTGGATTACCGCCGGTCTCAGTTGCGATGGGGATACCATCTCCATTACAGCCGCAACCCAGCCCAGCGTCGAAGATGTTCTCCTCGGCGCCATACCGGGTCTCCCTAAAGTTCACCTGCATAATCCGGTGCTCGCGTATGAAGTCGGCGACGACTTCATGAAGTACTGGTATCTCGCGGCTGAAGGAAAGCTCGATCCTTTCGTTCTAGTCATCGAAGGGTCCATCCCGAACGAGAAGATCAAGAAGGAAGGCTATTGGGCCGCTCTCGGAACAGATCCGGACACCGGTCAGCCGATCACCACGTGCGAATGGATTGATCGCTTGGCGCCAAAGGCAACAGCCATCGTAGCCGCCGGTACCTGCGCCACCTATGGCGGCATCCACGCCATGCAAGGCAACCCGACCGGCTGCATGGGTCTGGCCGATTATCTCGGCTGGAAATGGAAGTCCAAAGCGGGCTTGCCCATCGTCAACGTTCCAGGATGTCCCGTTCAACCGGACAACTTCATGGAGACGTTGCTCTATTTGCTCTACCAACTGGCCGGCCGCGCTCCCATGATTCCGCTCGACGATCAGTTGCGCCCCGATTGGCTGTTCGGCCAGACGGTTCACGATGGTTGCGACCGCGCCGCTTCCTACGAGCAAGCCGATTTCGCCGACACTTACAACTCGCCGAAGTGTCTTGTGAAACTAGGATGCTGGGGTCCCGTCGTCAACTGCAATGTGCCAAAGCGCGGTTGGATGGCCGGCATCGGCGGCTGCCCGAACGTAGGCGGAATCTGCATCGGCTGCACTATGCCGGGCTTTCCAGATAAGTTCATGCCCTTCATGGATGAGCCGCCAGGCGCCAGAATTTCCTCCATTGCTATCCAACCGTACGGCGCCACGATACGGGCGCTACGTAGCATCACAAACCACACAGTCAACAAAGAGCCGAAGTGGCGTCACACCGGCCGAAGGCTGACTACAGGCTATACGCCGCTCACTTACTAAGACGCACGGAGAAAGATACAAAATGGCCACTATTACCGAACCGGCATCCGGGATTGGGAGCTCGCAGCGGCGCCTCGTCGAAATGAATTGGGATCCGATCACTCGGATCGTGGGCAGTCTCGGGATCTACACCAAGATCGATTTTGCCAACAAAGAAGTCGCTGAGTGTTACAGCACTTCGTCTATCTTCCGCGGCTACAGCATCTTCATGAAGGGCAAAGATCCGCGCGACGCCCACTTCATTACTAGCCGCATCTGCGGTATCTGCGGCGATAACCATGCCACCTGCGCCTGCTACGCGCAGAATATGGCTTTCGGCGTCCGGCCGCCCGACATGGCCGAGTGGATCACAAACCTCGGTGAAGCTGCCGAGTACATGTTCGATCATTGCCTCTACCAGGACAATCTCGTCGGCGTCGATTACTGCGAGCAGATGGTCAAAGAGACTAATCCCGGCGTTTTGGCCAAAGCGGAGAAGACGCCCTGTCCACATGCCGATATGCACGGATATCGCACCATCGCCGACATCATGCGGGCCCTGAATCCGTTCACGGGCGAATTCTATCGTGAAACGTTGCAGATGAGCCGGTTGACGCGTGAGATGTTCTGCCTGATGGAAGGCCGCCACGTCCATCCCTCCACGCTCTACCCTGGCGGCGTAGGCACGGTGCCGACGGTTCAGTTATTTACCGACTATCTCGTGCGCCTGATGAAGTACGTCGAGTTCATGAAGAAAGTTGTTCCGCTGCACGATGACCTGTTCGACTTCTTCTATGAGGCGCTCCCTGGCTATGAGAAGGTCGGCCAAAGGCGTATCTTGCTTGGGTGCTGGGGATCGTTCAATAACCCCGAAGTGGCTGACTACACTTACAAAAACATGGATAAGTGGGGCAAGGCCATGTATGTTACTCCCGGCATCGTCGTTGATGGCAAGTTAGTCACAAACAACCTGGTCGATATCAATCTGGGTATTCGCATCCTGCGAGGACATTCTTACTACGATGATTGGCAAAACGACGAGACCTTCGTCAAAAAAGACCCGCTTGGCAATCCCGTAGACAAACGCCACCCCTGGAATCAGACCACCACGCCGCGTCCGCAGAAACGCGATTTTAAAGGTAATTACACCTGGGTCATGTCTCCGCGCTGGTTCGACAAGAGCACCGGTGATTATCTGGCGCTCGACACAGGCGGCGGTCCCATTGCTCGCTTCTGGGCGACGGCGCTTGCCGGCATTGTCGACATCGGCTACGTCAAAGCTACCGGAAGCAGCGTCAAGATCTATCTGCCTAAGACCGCGACCAAGCCTGAAACAGAGTTCGAATGGAAGATTCCAAAATGGAGCAATGCCATCGAGCGTAACCGCGCGCGCACGTACTTCCAGGCTTATGCCGCCGCTTGCGCGCTCCATTTCGCCGAGCAGGCAATGCGAGATCTGCATCAAGGCAAAACGCAGACCTGGCGCGAATTCAAGGTTCCCGACGAAGCCATCGGCTGCGGTTTCCATGAAGCCGTGCGAGGCGTTCTCTCCCATCACGTTGTAATCCGCGAAGGCAAAATCGCCAACTATCATCCTTATCCGCCGACTCCCTGGAACGCCAGTCCTCGCGACGATTACGGGACCCCTGGGCCTTACGAAGACGCTGTGCAGAACACGCCTATCTTCGAGGAGAACGGGCCAGACAACTTCAAAGGCATCGACATCATGCGTACGGTGCGAAGCTTCGATCCGTGTCTGCCGTGCGGCGTGCACATGTATCTCGGCGAAGGCAAGACACTTGATGTGCGGCACTCCTCCATGCTGGGCTTAGACGCCTGCGAGGTAAACGGTGCGGCTGGTCATGGCCACTGATTTGGCCTCCGGCGTCGATGAAGAACGGATGCGGCGTATCGAAGGTTTGGTGCGCCGCCTTGAGCAGATCGAGGATCCCTCAAGCCGCGAAATCGCCGAAGAGTTGATGCAGGCTGTTCTTGACCTTCATGGCGCCGGTCTTGAGAAGATGATGGATCTGGTTTTCGAATCCGGTTCCGGAGGCGAAGCCATTATTCGACGTTTCGCTAACGAAAGCCTGGTCTCGAGTCTGTTAGTTCTGCACGGACTTCATCCGGATGATCTCGAGACCAGAGTGCGACAGGTCCTGGTCAAGGTGCCGGGGCACGCGGAACTGGTCAGCGTTCTCGACGGCGTAGCGCGCGTGCGAATTCCGGCCGGAGGCTGCGGGGCGGGCCAAACTGACGAGGAGTCCCTCAAAGCAATCCTTCGCGACGCGGTTCCCGACCTTGCGGAAATTGTTGTCCAACAAAGCGCGGCCATGAATAGCTTCGTTCCCTTGCTCGGTATCAACGGCATCGTATCGAGGGCCGGTTAAGATGGCGCCGGCTCCGGTTGCAGTTCTGCGCCGGTTTGTTCCGGCGCGCCAAAGTAAAGAAAGGTGCGATACGTGCGGCGCCGGGCTCCCGGCCGAGCACGTCCATCAGTTCGACCCCAAGACGCGTCGTGTTCGCTGCGCGTGTGAGTCCTGCGCCGTGCTTTATCGCGACACCTATTTAACCATTCCGGCGGCAGTGCGTGCGCTTCCCGACTTCAGCATGACCGATGCGCAATGGGACGATCTTCTGATCCCCATCTCACTCGCTTTCTTTAAGTACAACTCGGCTGTGGGTCGAATGGTTGCTCTGTATCCGGGCCCTGCGGGTGCATCGGAATCCTTGCTCCGTCTCGATGCCTGGGAGGAAATCGCAGCGGCCAATCGTGAACTGCGCGAGCTTCAGCCCGATGTCGAGGCGCTGCTTGTCAATCGCGTCGGCGCCTCGCGCGAGTACTTCATTGTGCCCATCGACGAATGCTATAAGTTGGTCGGCATCATTCGCATGCGCTGGAGCGGCCTGTCGGGAGGCGCCGCCGTGTGGGGCGAAATCGCTCAGTTCTTCGACAGCCTGCGCCGAAAGGGGAGCAGTTGCCGAACCTGAACTTTACCGTGGAAAGTGCCCAGGCCGTTGCTTTCGCCGCTGCCCCGACGATTGCTTTTCAACTCCGGCTCACCAACACAGTCCCGGACGAATCCATTCACAGCCTTGCGCTCCGCTGTCAGATTCAGATTGAAGCACAACGCCGGCACTACACTCCCGGAGAACGTCACCTGCTCAGTGACCTTTTCGGTGAGCCGGAGCGATGGAGCCGTACATTGCGGCCTCTACTCTGGACGCACGCCAACGTCACGGTCACGGAATTTGTTGGCAGCACCACCGTCTCTGTTCCCATCGCCTGCACTTTCGACTTCAACGTCGCCTCAGCGAAGTATTTTCATGCACTCGATGCCGGTGAAGTCCCTCTTACTTTCCAGTTCAGTGGCACAGTGTTCTATCCGGCGCCGGAAGGCGCGTTGCAGATTGCGCAGATTGGCTGGGACAAAGAAGCAAGGTTCCGCTTGCCGGCGCAAGTCTGGCGCGAAATGATGGACCTCTATTATCCCGATAGCGCTTGGCTCCGCCTGGAGCGGCGCGTCTTTGAACGCCTATACGAATACAAGCGGGCGCAGGGTGTCGCCACCTGGGAAGAAGCTATCGAACGGCTTCTGCCGAGTGAAAGACAGGTGGCATCGTGAACTTCGAACCTGTAGAAAAGATCGCGAGCGCGGTTCTGTACGAGGGTTTTTTACTTTATCCCTATCGCAAGACGGCGGTGAAGAATCAGGGCCGCTGGCATTTCGGAACCATTGGACCGGTGGGTGGCAGCTATCCGAACGAGATGCAAACCGAATGTCTTTTGGAAGCGAATGCCCAGACTGTGGTCGAGATCAAAATCCGCTTTCTGCAAGACCGGACTGAGCGCGAATGGACTTGCCTCCACGCCCCGTTGTCCGCACCTCCAGAACTTCACTCGTTTTCTTTCGGAGAAGTAACAGCTGCTGTCCATATAAGTGCTGTACCTATCTTAGGTGCCGCACCTGTTGCCGGCGATGTGATTCGGCTCTCCATCCGCATTCAGAATCTGAGCCCGAATACGGGCGATCAATCCCAGGCCCTTTCGGCCCGTGAGCTTCAACCGTCGCCCACGCTCATGCTCTCCTGCCATACTCTGCTAGGCGTGGAAAACGGAGCATTTGTCTCACAAATCGATCCACCGGAAGCTTATCGCGTGGCTGCGGCAGCCTGCCATAACATTGGGACATGGCCCGTTCTGGCGGGTCGCGAAGGAGAACGTGCGCTCATGCTCTCCTCGCCCATCATTCTTTACGATTACCCGCAAATCGCGCCCGAGAGCAGGGGCGATTTCTACGACGGCACTGAGATGGACGAGATGCTGACACTGCGCGTCTTGACCTTGACTGACGCGGAGAAACAGGAAATGAGGGACAGCGATGAGCGCGGCCGCGAAATTCTGGACCGCACCGAAACCCTTCCGCCTGAGCACGCAGCCAAACTCCACGGCGCGATTCGCAGCCTGCGCAATGCAGCTAAACTGGAGTTCCGTGAGGGTGACCGTGTGCGATTGCGGCCCCGCAAGCAGGCTGATATATTCGACATCGCACTGAATGGGAAGGTCGCCATAGTGGAATCTGTCGAGCGCGATTTCGAAGATCGCATTCATCTCGCTGTGACCGTCGAGGACGATCCGGGACGCGATTTCGGTGTGGCGCGACAGATAGGACACCGGTTCTTCTTTTCACCCGAGGAAGTCGAGCTGCTATGAACATCCTGGTCGCCGGGATCGGCAACATCTTCCAAGGAGACGACGCCTTCGGTTGCGAAGTCACCCGCGTGCTCAGCACACGCGCGCTTCCCCGCAGCGTGCGTGTTGTCGACTTCGGCATCCGCGGCCTCGACCTGTCCTACGCGCTGATGGACAAGCCCGATCTCACGATTCTGCTCGACGCAACTTCGCGCGGAGGCGCGCCGGGAACCGTTTACACAATCGAGCCCACAGTCGCACGCGAGGAAGCTGGCGTGGGAGTGGCGCCCGTGAACGCGCACGCGATGGATCCGGCAAATGTATTTCGCATGGTGCATGCTATGGGCGGCGAAATTGGCCGCATCTTACTCGTCGGCTGCGAACCCGCCGATCTGGGCGGAGCGGACGGCCGCATGGGCTTAACTCCACCCGTCGCCGAAGCTGTCCATGTGGCCGCCGACGTCGTAGCATCCCTTATTTCGAGAGAATGTCAGGAGACGTAACTCATATGAAAAAACTGTTCAGTGGAATCGGCATTACCATCGCTCTGGCGATGCTGGTGGTCTCTCTTCCCGATATCAAGCGCTACATCCGCATCAGCATGATGTAAGCAGGCGCGTGCACGAACTTTCCATCGCATTGAGCATCATCGAAGGCGCCGAGGAAGAGGCTGTGCGGCAGGGCGGGGGACGCGTGTGCGCCGTACATCTGCGTCTGGGCCCGCTCGCGGGTGTTGTCAAAGAAGCGTTGCTCTTCTCCTATGAAGTGGCGTGTGAAGGCACATCGCTTGCAGGATCTAACCTCGTGATTGAGGATGTACCCCTTCTCATCCTGTGTCCGCAATGCAGAGCCGAACGCGCCGCCGTTTCCCTGCAGCGTCTTCACTGCGCCGAGTGCGGCACGCCTGCAGCCGAAGTGTTGCACGGCGCTGAACTGGAGGTGTCTGCCCTGGAGCTGCAAACGTGAACGGAACCCGTCTCGTCGAAGTCCGTCAAAAGGTTCTAAACAAGAATGACCTAGCCGCACGCGCGTTGCGCCGGCGTTTTGAAGACGCGCGCGTCACGGTCATCAGCTTGGTGTCAAGCCCTGGGTCTGGCAAAACCGCGTTCCTCGAGCGCATCTTGTCTTCGCTTCGCCCCAACTACCGCGTCGCTGCTCTGGTGGGTGATCTGGCGACCGAGAACGACGCCATCCGCTTGGCCCGCAGCCAGGTTCCTGTCAAGCAAATCTGCACCGGAACAATCTGTCACCTCGACGCCGGAATGGTCGCTGCCGCTCTTGAAGACTGGACTTTGGAAGATCTCGACTTCCTCTTTATCGAAAACGTAGGCAACCTTGTCTGCCCGTCCAGTTACGACCTCGGTGAACGGGCTCGTATGGTGCTGCTTTCGGTGACCGAAGGAGAAGACAAGCCGCTGAAATATCCCACAATCTTCAACAGCGCTGATATAGCAGTCATCACTAAGAGCGACCTTGCCCCAGCGGTAGAGTTCTCCTGGGAGGCAGTGCATCGTAACATTCAGAGCGTCCGTCCGGGCATGCTCACCTTCGAAGTGTCGGCTAAGTCAGGGCAAGGGATGAACGAAGTATTGAGCTGGGCGGAGCAGGTCGCAGGTATACCCGAACATTCGAAGCCATCATAATGAGCAACATGCGTAACGCGAAGCTGACGGCTTGGATGATGATCTCGGCTGCTGCATGCATGTGGGGCCAGGAGCCCACTGTGAATGCCCGCCGCGCACGTCCGGCCGGCAATGACAGTACCGGGGCGGCTGCCATTACCGGGTCAAAGCAGGATCCCGCCGCTGTTGATCGAGGGGACAAGGTGTTCGCCACGTATTGCGCAGGGTGCCATGGTGTCGCGGCCAAGGGCGGGCCCGGCGCGCCGGACCTGGTCCGTTCTCTCCTTGTGCTGGACGACGAAAAAGGAATACTGATCGCTCCAGTCATTCGCGAGGGACGTCCGGATAAAGGAATGCCCAAGCTCAACCTGACGGAGGCGCAGATCTCCGATATCGTAGCTTGGTTGCACGTCCGAACCTACGCAGCCGGCCATCGCGGAACTTATACGTTCGGCGATGTGGTGACTGGCGACGCCAAGAAGGGCGAGATCTACTTCAAGACTGAAGGGAAGTGCAGCACCTGCCACTCGCCGGCTGGCGATCTCGCTGGGCTCGGCAGCAAGTATGACCCCTTCTCGCTGCAGTCCCGCTGGCTGCAACCGCGAAACTCCAAACGTGCAAGCGGTGGGCCCGCCGGCTCTGGTGCTCCCACTTCGAGTCTCGGCGGACCCACCGTTACCGTCACCCTGCCGAGTGGCAGCTCGTTTTCAGGTACCCTCGATCACATTGATGACTTCACCGTTTCGCTTTATGACGCCGGCGGAAAATTTCATTCGTTCGCTCGCGACCGCGACACGCCCAGAGTTGAGGTTCACGACCCTTTGCGGGCGCATACCCAAATGCTCCGCCAATATACTGATGCTGACATCCACAACGTGACCGCCTACCTGGTGACACTGAAATGAAAATGCACGGGCTTGTACTATCCATCCTGGCGACGCTTCCCGCCGCAGCCTTCGGACAGGATCTCAATCCCTCTACTCTGCTGAAGCAGCCTACGAATATGTGGCCGACTTTCAACGGTGACTATTCGGGCCGACGCTTCAGTCCGCTGAAACAAATCAATGCCGCCAACGTTCATAACCTGTCGCTCGCCTGGGCGGCGCGCTTTACCAGTGGCAACGCAGCAACTGGAGTAGTGATCAAGTCCACTCCGCTATTGGTGAACGATGTGCTCTACTTGTCTTCTCCTAACAATGTATGGGCCGCAGATGTGCGCACCGGTCACGAGCTTTGGCATTATCAGTACCCGCCGAATACCGGAAGCACCATCGGCAATCGTGGCGTGGGGATGTATGAGAACTGGCTGTTTTTTGAAACGCCCGACAGCCACCTGGTGAGCCTCGACGCAGACACTGGCAAGGAACGCTGGAAGGTGGAGATTGCGGACCCCAAGCTCGACTACACGTCAACCGTTGCGCCCGTAGTGGTGGGCAATCACATACTCATCGGAATTGGTGGCGATCATTTGGACAACCCGGGGTTTCTGGAATCGCGCGATCCGGAGACTGGAGCCCTGCAGTGGAAGTGGTGGACGACACCGCGCAAGGGCGAGCCCGGCATGGAGACGTGGCCGGATGAGTATGCTTCGGCACATGGCACCGGGCAGACCTGGATGCCTGGCACTTACGATCCTCAACTGAATCTGTATTACCTCGGCACGGGGAATCCTAACCCGGTGATGGCCGAGAAGAGCCGCAAAGGGGATAACCTCTATACTTGCTCGATCGTGGCGGTCAATCCCGATACCGGTAAGCTGGTCTGGTATTACCAGGTCTCGCCACATGACGTACACGATTGGGACGCCGTCGAAACCCCGGTGCTGGTCGACGGAGTGGTGGATGGGCAGCCGCGCAAGTTGCTGGTGCAGGCGAGCCGCAACGGTTACTTCTTTGTCTTGGACCGCACTAACGGAAAACACATTCTGTCCAAACCATTTATCGACACTGTGAACTGGGCGAAGGGATTGAACGCGAATGGCCAGCCGATTCCCAATCCCGCCAAGTTTCCCACCGTTGATGGAGTCTTGGTATCGCCATCGTCGAACGGCGCCACAAACTGGCCCGCCCCCAGTTTTGACCCCGAGACCGGCCTGCTCTATGTTGGATCAAGCCGCACTTACAGCATGTTCTACCTGACCGATACGGACGAACGCCCGGAAGGCTGGGGTGGTCTTGATAGTGTCGTTGGTGGCGATGGCGGTGCGCTGGTGGCTATCGATTATAAAACCGGGAACATCGCTTGGCGGCACGATTGGCCTAGTGGCAGCGGAGTCGTGTCTATGTTGTCCACTGCCGGCAAGCTATTGTTTACGAGTAACGGGAACAATGTGATTGCCTTTGACCCGGCAAAGGGGAATATCTTGTGGCACGCGGGGATCACGGCCAGCCCAAGTGCGGGTCCCATCACCTACATGCTTGATGGTAGGCAGTACTTACTCGTCCCCGCGGGTGACACCTTGTTCAGTTTCGCTCTCAATCAGCCGGCCCTTTATCATTAAATAACGTGGCATTACCCAACGATTAGTTTCTTCGTGCTATCGCTTCTAATTGCTGTCTTACTTTATTTAACTCATTACGCGAGTAATAACGTCCGTCAAGTACGACCGCAAAAAGTGTTTGAGTATTGCGAATATCCTTTAGTGGATCCGCATCAAGCAAAACCAAATCGGCTATCTTGCCACGGTCGACAGTGCCAAAGTCTTTCAGCTTTCCCAAAAAACGCGCGGGATTGATGGTCGCGGTCTGTAAGGCCTCGAGTGGAGTAAACCCAGCGTCAACAAACCGCTGTAACTCTGCGTGAAGGCTGAATCCCGGAATCACGTCCACCCCCGCGGGAGTGTCTGTGCCGGCAAGAAACGGCACACCGGCAGATTTCAATTTCGAGACTATATCTAATTCGTGCCCGACAAACTGTTCCCGGATTGTCAACGGATCGGTGTCGAGAGTTTTAATGATAGATACAGTAAACTTGGGCCAAATCACACTGCGCCATGATGTTGGTGCATATCGGGCATCCGGATCCCGTGTCACATCAATTGAGTCCACCAGCCATTGTCCACGCTCCCAAAAAAGTGTCGGACACTGCCAAGTGCCATTCTGCGCCAGCAGCCGGATCAAACCGCTCTCCCTGCCCTTGTCATACGTCTGAAGAAAACGCCCGGGCCCTTTGGGTCCTTTCATTAACTCGTCTTCTACGGTGGAGCTGCCTTCGAAGATGCCGATCAAGTGTTCGAAACTCCTTTGTCCGGCCGCTATGGCCTCTGAAGCCCGGATTGCATCCGGCACATGACCGGCAAAGTTTATGTTCTGCTTCTTGCACTCATCTGAGATGGCAAAGTAAGCGGCGCGCGGCACATAGGATTGGATCTTGATAAAGTCCACACCACGCCGCTTCAGCATGTCGACGGCGCGTCTGCCCTCCTCCGGAGTTGAGATCGCAAGGGAAGCAGGGAACTGCGTTTTGGGACCATCGAGCATCGGGCCGGCTACCACCATCCGTGGTCCTAGCAGCCGGTGAGCCGCGATGTCGCTCCTAGCGCGCAACACCGGCTCCAGATCGCTGCCCATATCGCGCACTCCGGTAATGCCGTTCGCAACGAACAAGGGTAAACTAATGTCCCGTCCACTCGAAGCCATCTCGCCGAAAAAGGAATGGACATGCATGTCCCACAGGCCGGGAATCAGGAACTTGCCGCTAGCGTCAACTACCTGGCTGCCCTTGGCAATCTTCAACTCCCGAGTGTTGCCCACCTGTATGATCCTGTCCCCCGATATGGCAACGCTCATGTCACTCTTTGATGCGCCACCTGCCGTGTCAATGACCGTGAGATGTGTCAAGACAATCTGCGTACCCAATAAAACGGGGTGAGAAGTTGACACTAACAAGACCGCAAAACGGGTCAGTGCAAGGACTCGGGATGTTGTAAATACTCTGTTCATTGACATGGCTAAACCGGTCGGTGGCTCATCATAGCTCTTCTAAATTATCTGTAGAGCTGTTGTTCCAGGCGAGCTCCTTCTGCTATTGCCGACCTGCTACTTGTCAACCGCCGCGTTTTAACTGTAGATGCTCAAGATTCAGTTGCTCAAGCCGTAGCCGTTCACGACGAAAAAATCCTCGCTGTTGGATCGACGGACCAGATGCAGGCTTGAAAAGGCAAGGACGCGCGAGTAATCGACTTGCACGGCCGAACGGTGACACCCCGACTAATCGACTCCCACTGCCATTTCTCAGAGACAGACGTCCTATACGAACTGAATTTCAGCGATTCCAAAAATATTGCGGATGTCATCGGCAAAGTTCGTGACAAGGTTGCCACGCTCAGGCCGGGCGAGTGGGTGCGCGGCGAACGGTGGGACGAAAGCAAGCTTGCCGAATTACGTTATGTGTATGCGGCAGACTTGGACAAAGTATCCCCGAACAACCCCGTGTGGCTGTATCAGTCCACGGGCCATTATGGGGCTGCGAATAGCTACGCATTAAGGCTCGGGGATATCGACGGCGCCACCAAGGATCCCGTTGGAGGCACCATCGTCTTCGCGCTTTGGTTCGCCGGTTACAACCTTGACTCAGCCCACAAACTCTTCGATACTCTCGCTCATTTGCCCAAGCCGCCCCGGTCCTTTGGCGGCGGTCTCCTGCTTTCCGGCGGCATAAAGCTATACATCGATGGTAGTGGTGGGGCGCGTACCGGATGGATGTATCGGGATTGGAATAAGAAGTCAACAGGTAAGGACACCGGAAATGCTGGATACTCGACCACCGATCCACAGGCCTATCGCGAAATGGTGCGAATGTTTCACAATGCAGGCTTTCACATCGGAACGCACGCTATCGGAGACCGCGGAATCTGTAGACATCCGTACGGCCTTACGTTCTTACACCATTTGGGCAGCACATCAACTCTTCCTCGAGAAGAGTATTGGATCGATTGAGCCAGGTAAGGACGCCGATTTCGCCGTATGGGATCGCGATATGTACACCATTCCAACCAGTGAAATTAAGGACCTGAAGCGTGAAATGACGATTCTTAAAGGCCGTATTGTGTATCGCGCTGTTGAGACGCCAGTCAGTCAGCAGTGACTGCCGCCTTTTCCTCCATCTAGCGAAACGCCGCCTTCGATGACCCCGTGCTCGGAGCAAGGCCCGAGCCAGACACAATCGAAGAGTGGCAAAATGATACATTCATGGCTGCCTCAATTGGCGAGCAGGACTCGCGCTACAACACGCTTAAAAAGAGCCGCAATCTTCGCTGGCCGGACTCGCCGCCTGAAGCTGTTCGCTCGATTGAACTTTGTGAAAGCTCGGAGGAGGTAATCGCGGCTCTTCAGCGGATCGTCAGTGCGGGGCTGCGCCCCACGATTCGAAGCGGCGGCCACTGTTACGAAGATTTCGTGGTCAACAATCCCGGCGGCTCCATTCTCGATTTAAGTCTCTTAACTGCTCCTTATCTGCCGGGCGACGACGGCCGCTACCGCATTAGTCCGGGCAGCCAACTTGGGGACGTCTACCTCAACTTGTTCAAGCGCTATGGTGTGACCATTCCTGCCGGGACCTGCTATACGGTGGGGGCTGGCGGACACATTAGCGGTGGTGGATACGGCCTGTTATCGCGCCTTCACGGGCTTACTGTTGATTGGCTTTCCGCTGCTGACATAGTTACTGTCAACGCGAATGGCGCTGTCATGCCGCATCATGCCGATAAGACCCAAGACCCGGATCTGTTGAGAGCCTGCCGCGGGGCTGGCGGGGGTAACTTTGGAGTCATTACCGGATTCTTATTCGATAAGCTGCCGAAGCCTCCGCGAGAAGTGATTAGCGGCGGCGTTTCGTTCGATTGGGCAACCATGAGCGAAGCGCGTTTTGTCCAGATCCTACTAACATTCGGCGAGTACTGGGAGACGCGAGGCAAGGAAGAGGACACGTGGGGTCTGTTCTCCGTTCTTAGTGTGTCGCACTCGTCCGCAGGCCGATTCCATCTATCGCTTCAATTCTGCAATCCTGATGGCGCCTGTCGAGATTTGAGCGTGGTCAACGAATTCCTGGATCGGTTTGAAGACTGCAATCCTTCGCCTGAGCATACGGCGATTCGTGGCGATAGAACCGTTCCTCAGCGGGCCTCCGGTGGGCAAGCTTGTCCAGGACAACATGCGCTCACCCGCCATCTTTGGCTGGATGCAACGGTAGAGGGCGGAGGCGGGACTAGCGCTCGCGCAAAGTATAAATCAACTTACATGAAAGAGAACTTCACTGCCGCGGAGGCTAAGTGCATTTATAAGCATCTGAAGAGGACGAGTCCGGCAGTCGACTTACGCGGTACGGTGATGGCAATCGACTCCTATGGCGGCGCCATCAACCGGCCAAACCTGCTGGCAGAAACTTCAGTCCCGCAGCGATCTTCCATCATGAAGCTGCAGTACATGTCCTTCTGGAAAAATCCCGAAGAGGATGCGGGTCGTCTGCAGTTCATGAGCGACTTCTATAAGGATCTATACTCCGGTGAGAACGTGCCGACTCGTTATGCCGGTACGCCATACCCTGGAAAGCATTACGACGGCTGCTACATAAATTACCCCGACAAGGACATGCTGACGTATCCGTTTTGGCCTCAGTTGTATTACGGCGATGGCGACCTCTATCCTTTCCTGCAGAATGTGAAACAGCGCTACGATCCGCATAATGTCTTTCACCATGCGATGTCGGTGCGGCCGAAGCAGAGGTCGGCCTGATGGCCATTCCCAAGCACCCAAGCCGCCGTGCTTTTCTGGGCGGTATCGCTGCTGTCTCGGCGTTGTGGAGCCCGCTGCACGCCGGATCGCGAGAATCCTTAGACCATTCGCTCGAGTATGTTGCACTCCCTGATTTTATTGACGTATTCCGAACGGATGACGGGGGCAGGAGGAAGACACAAAGTGTGGCGAGCCGGCGCCCCTCCTTCCTGGCACTCGATCAAAGTCAAACACTCTTATTCGCGGTCAATGAGATTGATGAATTCGAAGGGCTGCCCACCGGTTCAGTGGAATCGTATGAGGTTGAGCCAGGCACTGGATACTTGACTCTCATCAGCCGGAGACCCCTCTCGCTATCGGCCACAATGCCGAGACATCTTGCCATTGCTCCCGATCGCCAGTACCTGGTCGTTGCAGCTTACGGCGGCGGTGCCTATAACGTTCTCCCCATCCATCGCAATGGGGAGCTTGGCTTGGTGACTCAAATCGTAAAGGAGATTGGTTGCGGCCCTCATCCAGAAAAACAAGCGGCAGCACATCCGCACTCGGTGCGGTTTCATCCAACAGGAAAGTTTCTACTTGGTACTGACCTCGGCAGTGACCGTATCAACGTGTTCAGCTTTGAAGACGGGCACATGAGCCGTGTGCATGGCATTCCAGTCCCCGCGGGCAGCGGCCCTGCTCAAATCACGATGAATCCCATCGGGTCGTTGGTGTTTGTTTTGCACGAACTCAGTCCTTTGCTTTCCTGCTATCAATTTGATGCCCAGACCGGGAGTATTAGCTACCTGACAAGTCGAAACGTGCCAGGCGGTGCGTTGTCAAATTATTGACAAGCAAGACGATCACGTGTTTAAATTGTGGACTACCTCCGAAAATTACTGGCAGAAGAACGCGCCGCCAACGACCTCGCCTGTCCTTGGTTCCATCGTAATCTCGGTCGTAACAATCTCTTTCCCCGGGGTCCCATTGAACAAAGTGTTTCGTGCTTTTCTCCTCGTGATGTCGTCCTGTAGTTTGGCGTTCGCGCAGCTCGCGAATACCACCTCTTTGACCGGCACTGCCACCGATGCCTCCGGCGCTTCGGCGGTTGGAGTTGCCATTACCGCCGTGAATACTGATACGAACGACACTTACAAAACAATCACCAATAGCGACGGTAATTACACCATCGAATTTATCAAAATCGGTAAGTACAGCGTCACTGCAGTGCAAAATGGATTCGAGACGTTGGTGAAGAACGGCATTGTCGTGGATTCGAACCAAATTGTTCGTACCGACTTTTCCCTACAAGTCGGGCGAGTCTCGGAGCAGGTGGTTGTATCTGGAACCGCTCCCCCACTGTCGACCGATGACGCCAGTGTACGGGAAGTAGTTAGTCAGCGATCGATTGCGGAACTGCCCTTGAATGGCCGTGATCCTCTGCGCTTGGCAACGCTAGCGCCGGGTGTGTTGCCGGGACAAAAGGCTGCGAATGGCATTCCGCCGGGTGAAGATTTCATTGCCGCGGGCACGCGCGAAATCCAGAACAGCATATCGCTTGATGGCATTGCCACCATGAACAATCTGATTACGACGTCGCCCTTTCATCCCTCCCCCGATGCCATCCAGGAATTGGAAGTGCAATCGGGAAATTACTCGGCTCAATACGGCGGTTATTTGGGCGCCCACCTGAACCTGATTACGAAGAGCGGTGCAAACCAGGTCCACGGAGCAGTCTGGGAGTTCTTTCGTAACGATGTCTTAGATGCCCGGAATTTCTTTCTGAGCCCGTCCGTACCAAAGCCGCCTCTTCGTCAAAGCCAGTTCGGCGGGGAGTTCGGCGGCCCCCTCTTTGTTCCAAAACTCTACGACGGCCGCAATAAGACCTTCTTCATGTTCGACTACGAAGGTCTGCGACTGAGAAAGCAGGCCAACGGTTTAGATACAGTATTGACCCCGTTGATGCGCCAGGGGAATTTCACGGAAAGCTCCACGGCATTGAAGAGCGTGAATGGTGTATCCTTCCCGGGGAACATCATCCCTGCTTCCATGCTGTCCCCGCAGGCTTTGAAACTGCTGCAGTACATGCCCTTACCAAATGTTCCGGGCAGCAAAAGTTCATCGGGACTTGGCGTCAGGAACAATTACTCAGCTACTTACCCCAATAACGATAGCTTTAATCAATTTCTTGGGCGGCTTGATCAAAATTTCGGTGAGAAGACGCGCTTCTTTTTTCGCTATGCGAATAATGACGAGACTTACTTGACCGGTGCGACAGGTCCTTACAATGGCACTTACTTGCCGGTAGTGACCCAGAACTGGGTTGTCGGCTACACTCAGACTCTGACTCCTAACATGGTGAACGACATCCGGGTTGGCCGCCAGCATTTAACCACCGACGCGCTGAATTACTGGGCCACTAATAATCTGACGACTGCCGGAACAGATCTGGGAATCCCGGGATTTAATGGTGACACGGCTTACGCCGACCCTGGCATCCCGTTCTTCAATAACAGTAGCAGTGGTGGCTTCATGGCATTGGGTAATGGTGGCACGAACTGGATTCAGTTCGATACAACATGGCAGGGAACCGATTCGTTTACTTATACACATGGCGCACATACCGTGATTGTGGGCGCCGAAGTAAGGAAACTTATCACCTCTCGCTCGGCCACAAATAATCCCAACGGAAACTTCAATTTCACGGGCTTCTACACCGGTAACGCCGGCGCGGACTTTCTGCTTGGCTACGTCCAGAGTGACACGACGGCTGGCCCGGAAATACGGAATCAGGTGGCTGAATGGCGTGACGGCTTCTTCGTGGTAGACAACTGGCAAGCTTCCAGAAAGTTGACACTGAATCTCGGCTTGCGTTATGAACTGCCGACCGTTCCGTACACTGTAAATGGTTACGCAACGATTCTGAATGCTACGCAAACCGCTTTGATTCCGTCCACCGTGCCGCAACCGGGGTTTTCATTCACGAACCCGACCCACAAAGATTTCGCGCCCCGCTTTGGCCTCGCCTATCGTGCCACTGACAAGACCGTCATCCGTGCTGGATTTGGTATCTACTACAACCCGAATCAAACGAACACTTTTACGTTCCTGAGCAGTAATCCGCCCTTCGCCGCAGTCATCAGCTGTACGGCGACGCTCGCCGCCCCGTTGACCTTGGCAAACCCCAGCCCCGCTTCTGCCTGCGGAACCGCCAAGATTTTCAATGTAATTACTCCCAATCGGAACCTGCCGACGCCGTACATGAACCAGTGGACATTCGGCGTTCAGCAAGGATTGTGGAACAGTGCGGCGCTGGACATCCAATATATCGGTTCGCACACTCTCCATCTTGACCGCAGCTATTACAACAACACGCCACTGCCTGGTTCTAGCGCGTCGGTGGCGCCACGGCGGCCCAACCAGTTGTTCGGAGACATCCGTACGATTCAGAATGACGAGATTTCCAATTATGAGGGTGTCAGCGTGGAACTTCGCCAGCGTTTCAGTCACGGCATAACGGCGCTTGCCTCCTACACCTGGTCACATGATTTGGACGTATCGACAGATTCCAACAACGGGGGCTATCCGCAAAATCCATATAATTGGCGGGCGGATTACGGCAATGCGAATTGGGATCTGCGGCATCGTTTTGTGGGTAGCTTTACCTACGCTCTGCCCTTCCTGCTCAACTCCCCTCATGCCTTGCTCAAACAGACCCTAGGCGGTTGGCAGACGAATGGCATCGTCACGCTGCAATCCGGCTTCCCCTTCAATGTGACATCGCCCGGGGACCCGGCCAATACAGGTAGAAGCAGCGAACGGCCCAATGTGACGGGTCCCGCTTATTCGAACTGCGGTAGCGGGAGCCTGACGAATTGCATCAGTACTAACTTCGCTGTGGCCACCTATGCCTATGGCAATTTTGGCCGCAACGTGCTATATGGACCGGGCTTCTACAACGTGGATTTCTCCGCCTTCAAAAACTTCAGCATCAAGGAACGGGCCACTGTGCAGTTCCGCTCTGAGTTTTTCAACCTGCTAAATACACCCGCATTCTCGAATCCCAACGCAACCATCACGAACAGTAACTTTGGAACCATCACTTCCACTAAGAGTGATAATCGTCAAATACAGTTCGCGTTGAAATTATTGTTCTAAAACTTTAGATATAGACATGGCGAAAGCTCTTTTGCAAAATCTTCTGAACGTTCGTTCGGCTTTCCACCGGCGGGATTTGCTTCGGCAAGGCGGCTGGTTGACGCTGGCGGGGTCCGTTTCATCTTCCTTAGGAAAAGCGGTCAGTGCACCGACCTCCGCGCCCGATCATTCCAAGCCCGATCACTCCGCGCTATATGAATCCATCGGCGTTCGCCCCATCATCAATGCGCGCGGCACCTTCACTATCCTGACCGGTTCCCAGTCTTTGCCCCAAGTGAAGGATGCAATGGTCCAGGCCTCGCGCAGCTACGTTCAAATGGACGAGTTGATGAAGGGCGTAAGCCAGAAACTGGCGGACTTAACTGGTGCTCCCTGGGGCATCGTGACAGCCGGCTGTTGCGCGGCACTCACCAACTTCACGGCCGCTGTGATTGCCGGCACAAATCCGGAGCGCATGCAGAGGCTTCCGAACCTGGCCGGACTGAAGAGCGAAGTCATCATCCCGGAATACTCGCGCAATGTGTATGACCATGCCATCCGCATGCTGGGCGTGAAAATTGTCGAAGTGAAAACCCCTGCTGAGTTGGAAGCGGCATTCAATGAAAAAACCGCCCTCATCTATATCTATGCCGGACCGGGCGACGAGGGGCCGCTTGGTACCAAGGCTGTCTCCAATATGGCGCGCCCGCACAACGTGCCTGTTATTGTGGATGCCGCTGCCGAAGGCCTCACCATCCCGAACCTGCATCTCGCGCGCGGTGCGACGGCGGTTGCCTACAGCGGAGGCAAGTGCATCCGGGGTCCGCAAGCCGCTGGATTGTTGCTCGGAGACAAAAACCTTCTGGAGGCGACATGGGCCAACAGTGCACCGCATCATGCCTACGGACGATCGTTAAAAGTTGGCAAAGAAGAGATCATGGGAATGCTCGCGGCGGTGGAAGCGTGGAAGACGCGCGATCACGAAGCCGAGTACCGCGGCTGGCAGGCGCAACTCGACTACATCGCCGGCCAAGTCACTAAAGTCGCCGGTGTCACCACCCAGGTGGAACAGCCGGAGGGCCTCTCCAATCGCACTCCCAGTTTGCGTATTGAGTGGGATGCCACGCAGTTGGGAATTACCGGTCAGGAAGTTAGTAAGTTATTAATGGACGCCCAGCCGCGCATCGCTTTGGGCGGCGCCTCCGGAATCCGTCCCGACAGAATGAAGAGTTCGGTTACCGTCACGCCCTGGATGATGATGCCGGGAGAAGATAAGATCGTGGCCTCCCGCCTCTTGAGCGTGCTGAAAGATCATCCTCCCTTCAGCAACCCGCCTGTTCCACAGGGCCAACTTGCCTCACTCGCCGGCCAATGGAGCGCCAAGCTGACCTTTGCTCGCGGATCCGCTGAGCACACGCTTGTTTTTGAGCAGCAGGATGACAGGTTACTCGGCACCCACTACGGCGAGTATGGGTCGGGCGATTTAACTGGATCGGTGACAGCCAACCAGGTTCACTTTCGAAGCGCGCAGCAGATTGAAGGCCAGCGCCTATTCTATGAGTTCGCCGGTACTGTCGAAGGTGACAAGATGGGCGGCACTCTGAACATGGGTGAGTACGGCATGTCGGAGTGGTCCGCGCAACGGCATCAGTATGAGATGCCTGTAGGACAGGCGAAGCCGGTTAAGAAGGCATAGGCAAATCAATGACAAAGTCAGATCGAAGAAGCTTTATCAGGAGCGGTGCAGCGGCCGCCGCCGCAGGAGCAGTGGGTGAGAGCGTCGTTTCAGCCCAAACCAAAACAGGCAAGAAGGTCTGGTGGCGGGATGGAAAAGCGCCCGATAAGGCGCCGCTCTTCAGTCCGGCTGTCTCGTACGGCAACCTCTTGTTCCTCTCCGGCATCGGCGCCCACTTTGAAGGCGACATTAAGGCGCATACCAAAAAGGTTCTCGATGATATCCAAGCCCAATTAGAAGCGTGCGGGTCGTCGATGGATAAAGTTCTGAAGGCGCAGGTCTATCTTGCCGACCTGAAAGACTATGCGGAGATGAATGAGGTATTTAAGGGTAGGTTTGGAGCTGAGCCGCCCGTACGAACCACCGTTTCCGTCGCCGGCGTCCCCGGCAAATCGCTGGTCGAAATCGATGTGATCGCTTACATCTAACCATTACTCGGGATGCGCCATACTTCTGAAACCCGCCGGAAATTCTTCGCAAAATCAAGCGCCCTGCTAGGCGCTTCCGCCGCCTCCACGCTGCCGTCCTTTGCTGCCGGCAAGCCCGCCGAACAGGTCATCGACTATTACGACAAGCTCGGCGTTAACAAGATCATCAATGCCGCGGGAACTTATACATTCCTGACCGCCAGTATCATGCCGCCACAAGTACAGGCGGCGGTTGCCCAGGCCGCCAAACATCCCGTGCGTTTGGCGGAGTTGCAAAAAGCGTCAAGCGAGTACCTTGCAAAGAAGTTGAAGTGCGAAGGCGCCTTGGTGACGGCGGGCGCTGCTTCTGCCTTGACCCTGGGCACCGCCGCGTGCATGACCGTGGCCCACCCAACAGCGATTCAGAAGATGCCGGTCGACATGGCCGGTTTGAAAAATGAAGTGATCGTACAGAAAGCCCACCGCTACGATTATGACCACGCGCTTTTGAACTGTGGCATCCGTTTTGTCGAAGTGGAAACGCTGGCCGACTATGAGAAGGCCTTTACCGGCCAAACCGTGATGGCGCACTTCTTTAACGCTGCCGAAGAGGGACGCATAAGCCGCCAGGATTGGCTGCGAGTTGCACATCGACACGACGTGCCGTGCTTCAACGATGCGGCCGCCGATGTGCCGCCTATCTCCAACTTGTGGGCTTACACGCAAATGGGCTTTGACCTAGTGACCTTTTCGGGCGGCAAGGGAATACGCGGACCGCAGAACGCCGGCCTCCTGCTAGGTCGAAAAGATCTGATTGCCGCCGCCGTGGCGAACGACGCTCCTATTTCGGAAAGCATCGGACGCGGCATGAAGGTCGCGAAAGAGCAGATCGTCGGCATGGTCGCGGCCGTCGATTGGTTCACCGATCAATCGGAGGAAGCTATGCAAGCGGAGTTTCATGCGCGTGCCGATAGAATCATTGCCCAGTTGAACAGCATTCCCACCCTTGAGGCCACTGTCGTGGTGCCGCAAGTGGCAAACCACGTTCCCCATTTGTTGTTGAACTACGATCACTCACGCGTGAAGATAGCCGCGCGCGAAGTGGCCGAGCAGCTTCGCCATGGAAATCCTTCCATTGAACTAAATCCTTCGACGGGGCTCAAGAACACTCAGGGGCTTACGGGCGAAAAAGACACCATCGTAGTAGGCGTGTGGATGCTGCAACCGGGAGAAGATCTGGTTGTTGCCCGTCGTCTTCACGATGTGCTTTCTAAAGCCGCTGACCCAGTGAGAGTCTAAGCACGTTCATTAGTGGGCTTCCCGGTTCGAATTCAGGCCGTCCCACCGCCTGTCGCCCACCGCCGTGTAGTTCTTCGGAAGCGACTTCCAGTCCGGACGGCTCAGACCATTCAGATCGTAGACGATCTTTCCGTCGCGCACGGTCATCTCGCATTCCAGCCGCTGCTTGCTGCTCATCCGGGCGCCATACATATCCGTAAATCCGAAGTTTCCCTTCTCCAGACTCAACACCGCAATGTCCGCCGGCGAACCAACTGAGAGGTTCCCCAGTTCCTCATGATGAATCTCGCGAGCAGGATTCCATGTAGACCAGCGGATCACGTCATCCACAGACATACCGAGCGCCAGAAATTTGCCCATAATATTCAGCATGTCTTTCATACCTGCGTTCATGCTCCCGATATGCAGATCGCTCGAAATCGAATCCGGTAGAAAGCCCTGCTGAAGCGCCGGAACGACGATGCGCCAGGCAAAGCTTCCGCCGCCGTGGCCCACGTCGAAGATCACGCCGCGCTTACGGCCCGCAATCATGCCCCGGTTCACTTTGCCGGACGAGTCGATTTCGTTGCGCAGACCGGAATAACAATGGGTGTAAATGTCGCCCGGACGAAGCTTCTCCGTAAGCAGGACGTCAATCGGCCGTTCTGGTCTGTTCGCGCCGAAGTCCACCATCACGGGAATGTTGGCTTCCGTACCGGCTCTCACCGCGTTTTCAACCGGGGTCCATTCCGGGCCTGAATAGTGCGCCGTCTTCACCCCCACAATCACTTGCGAATATTTCTTCGCCATGTCCGCGGCGGGCCCAGGCGCCATGTCATTCAGGTTGTCTTCATACTTCGGCCCGCGCATCCCGGCGCCCACAATGTTGATGAAAGCGAACACCCGAGTTTTGGAACGATCGATAATGTGTTCCTTGAAGTCTTCGAAATTCTTGTATCCCGATGAGCCGGCATCGGCCACCGTAGTGACGCCAGTGCGGAACGTGAAATCATCTGGCCACACACTGTTGTCCCCCGCATAAGAACCGCGTTCACCGGTGCTCGCGTACACATGAACGTGGATGTCAATCAGACCGGGACTGACGTATAGTCCGTTCACCGAAACCGTTTTGAGCGCCGTTGCCGGATCGATGTGCCCGGCTACCGCAGCAATCTTTCCATCCTTGACTGCAACATCACGAATCGCGCTAACGTTATTCTTGGCGTCAACGACATGACCGCCCTGCAGCAAAAGATCGTACTGCTCCTGCGCGAAAGCTGAGCGGTCGAAAACACAGATGACCAGCAGCAAAAACTGAATAGCTTGAATATAAATACGCACGGTAGATCATAACGGAACTGCCGTTACAATCGCAAGCCGTCGGGCGGAACCGCACCAAAGCGGAACTGCGCGGTGACGTCGAATCCTACGGCTTTTGCTGCTCTTTGGCTGGGAGTTCTGCTATTTAAGATGTTTGATACTTTCTCTGCCGATAAAGTCACAGACCCGCTCGTCCAGCCCCTCGGGCGGTAGTTATGCCCGTAGAACGCGGAGGAACCCACAGCTGCAAATCGGCACACTCAATTTTCAGCCAGGACACCCAATGCCCTGCATTGGCTTGTTCCTGTTGGTCGGGGCGGCGGGATTCGAACTCGCGACCCCCTGCGCCCAAGGCAGGTGCGCTACCAGGCTGCGCTACGCCCCGACGTGTGCTGATCTCTTGATTCTAAAACACGTTCGAACCGAGCGTCCGGCTTTTCATCACGTCTCCAGCCCAAATTGGGCCATAACTGTGCCAAGACCCCATCTCACTGAACGACGACTGAGCCCACCCCCTTCCGCTCCTCATTCGCGTGCCGGTGATCTTTTCCAAAGTCTCGCGCTTCCTCTGCAACTTCATTTGCGAGTACTTCTTGCAGACCTTCGCGTCGCCTTGCCGGAGCATCTGGGTGATCCGCCCGTCCGCAACGCGGACGAGCCCAGCAGGCCTTGTTCGCGTTCTTGGACAGCTTGGCTAACGTTGGGCTGACGTGCGTTCCCGAGTCTGGCGCGAGGCGATGGAAGCCGCCGTCGCGAGAGGGTACCAGGCCCGGCACCCCCGCATGCTCAAGGGCGCTAGCCAAGCAATGGTTGGCGACCCGCAGCGAAGGGTGCCGGATTGGCTGTTCGCAGGGCAATCAGCTGCGTATAGAAGCTAGTAAACTTCGCCGCATTCGGTGAGCTCCAGTCAATCATCGCGTGCGTGTTGTTGCCGCTAACGTCGTTGCCCACCTCCTCGCCGTTAAACAGCAGAGGTACACCATTCAGGGTGTAGTTGAATACAGCCGCATCCAGTGTGTTGGGGATGCCACCGCAAATCTGCAGATCCTTCCCAAGGTCCCAGTCCTGGGTCAGCGACATCTGCAGCATGCCCGCCGGCCAGCCTGTAATCTGGTTCTGTCACGTGCTTTGCATGCCTGTCGTGCTGTTGCCGCTAGTGGTCGCCTGCACCAGCGCACTCTGCAGGTTCCAGCCGTAGTCCAGCTCAAACTGCGCAGAGAACGATCTCGACAAACACGCCAGCCTATATCTTGCCTCGATTACACATATAATCAATAAGTGGAGCGAACTCAGCCACTGCGCATAGACATTGATCGTGAGGAAGACGGTCGTTTTCTGGCCTCAGTGCCCGATCTTCCCGGTGTCATGGCTTACGGGGACACACAGGAATCCGTTACGCGCAAAGTCAAAGCCGTTGCTCTACAGGTGCTTGCCGACATGATCGAGAGCGGCGAAGAAGTTCCCAGTCCGCTCAAGCTGCTGTTTGCTGCGTGAACTCTTAGCGACTATTTCAGAGATCCTCCGGGCTCAGGTCGGTCTCCTTTGCAATCCTGCTCAGGGCTACCGGTCCGATCTCGACGTTGTCGTGGAACGAGAACTAAAGACCCGCCCGTGGGCCCGCTCTTTTCGACAAATGAGGATGTATCGTCTCCTGAAACGCGGACTCCTGGCGCGTTTACGGTCAATGAGGCCGTTGATCAGGATCAACGGAAAAAGTGAGCGAAGCAGACGCGCGAACTACTCGCCATTCTTCAATGAGACTGGCCCGAAGTCTCTCGGTACCAGGATGGATTTAGAAAACGTGACTTAATGGCCAGTAGATTGCAGAATTATCTTGCCTTGCCTTGGCCAGAAATATAAGTTTAACATCAAGGAACGAGGGGTGGGCCTCAATGAAAGTGTTAAGCGCCCATTCTTCGCATAGACGTATTCGCATGTAATTATGGCAATATCCTATCCGGATTTTTTCCGCAAAGTGACCGGAAGAGAATCCCTGCCTTACCAGGAGCGCTACGGCCGAGATCCTTTTTCATCTGCCCTGCTCATCATACCCACGGGTCTGGGTAAAACAGACGCCGTCCTCCTTCCCTGGCTCTATGCTCTTGCGTGCAACGATTCGGCTGCGCCTACGCGCCTAATCATTGTTCTGCCCCGGCAGAATCTGACGGCGCAGACCGCAAAGAATGCGCGGAGCCGGGTTGCGGACGCTGGGATGAAGGAGCACGTTCGCGTTCTCGAACTCATGGCTGGCAGCGAAGAGAATAGAGAGTCGCTGGGGCCCCATTCCCGGGCTATCATCGTCTGCACCCAGGATCTTTACTTCAGCCGGGCGCTGAATCGCGGCTACGGCAGGCGTCCTCCGCGCTGGCCCATTGATTTCGCGCTTTACAACCAGGACTGTCTCATCGTTCTCGATGAAATTCAACTGATGGACGACGCGCTTGCCACATCAACGCAGCTGGCGTCATTCAGGAAAGAGTTCAAGACATACGGTCCAGCTCCTTCTGTGTGGATGTCGGCCACTTTGAATACGGAGTGGCTGCGGACGGTTGACTCCGACGAATTGCCGCCCATTATTCGGTTGGAGCTTGATGACCTTGCAAATTCATTGGTTATGAAGCGGATTTGTGCTCCAAAGGAGATCGGCCGGGCGCCTGCCGAGTGCCGCGAGCCTAACGGCTGCGCCAGGTTTGTGCTTTCTCAGCATCGGGAAGGCACACGTACCTTAATCATCTGCAATACCGTCCAGCGCGCTCGCGAGATCCATGCAGCGATTCGGGGCGAGTTTCCCGGTGCGATTTTGATCCATTCACGCTTTCGGCCGACTGACCGCAGGCGCGCCGCCGACGCTCTCAAGGACTTTACCGATGAAGGACAGATCGTGGTTTCCACGCAGGTGCTCGAGGCAGGAGTGGACATTACGTCGCGCCTACTTGTCACCGACATTGCGCCCTGGGGTAGCCTCGTCCAACGCTTTGGCCGTGTGAACCGCTATGGCGAAGACATGGACGCGATGATTTGGTGGGTGGACGAGCCTACTTATTCAAAACAAAAAAATCGGACTGCGCCGTACGCGCCCGATGAAATTCAGCGCGCCACGGAGCGTGCTCGGACGCTAACTTCTGCCTCGCCGAACGATCTGCCCGACGAAGATGGGCCGGAGCCTTGGCAATACGTTCTGCGGCGGGCCGATCTGCTTGATCTTTTCGACACCACACCGGACCTTTCGGGAAACGAAATCGATGTCTCGCGGTTTATTCGAGCGACCGAAGACAAAGACGCATATCTTGCGTGGCGCGATTGGGACGGCGATTCCGCGCCCCCAGAATCACTGAATGAACTTACCGACGAGGAGCTTTGCCCCGTTTCGCTAGGTGGATTACGCGAATTCATGAGGAAACGGGAATTGTACTCGTGGAACTTCGCAACGGAGGAGTGGGCGCTCGCGGACAAGGACAGGCTATACGCCGGGATGCTGTTGGTGGCGCGCGCGGGCACGGGCGGTTACACCGAGCGCGAAGGTTGGTCACCTGAGAGCAAGGCGCGAGTGGAGCCGGTAACTCCTGGACACAACGAGACGGAGGGCGACTCAAGCGATTTTCGGACTTTTGAGACGTATCGGCAATCTCTGCGCGATCATACGACGCGAGTGATTCAAGAAATCGAAGTGCTCCTTGGCAGCAAAAACTTCGATCCGGTCCACGCAGATGCGCTACGTGCCGCGGCGGCGAAACACGATTGGGGCAAAGCCCATGAGATATTTCAAAAAACTCTACACAAAAATGATGATTCCACTGAGTTGCTTGCCAAGCAAGTGAAGGCCAATGCCGGGCGACATGAGCGAAAGCATTTCCGGCACGAGTTGGGGAGTGCGCTCGCGATGCTGGTGAGCGGTGAATCGGATTTGGCCACATATTTGGTGGCTGCTCACCACGGGAGAATCCGACTGGGGATCCGCTCCATGCCGGGTGAGACGGAGAAAGAACACATTCGCACGGCTCGCGGTATCCGCCAGGGGGATATTCTTCCTACTTGCACGCTCACCGATGGTGTTTCCGTTCCAGCCACTCAGCTCGCGCTCGCGCCGATGGAACTCGGAGCCGATGGTGGGTCGTGGACGGACCGGATGCTTCGCTTACGCGATGAGATCGGCCCTTTTCGGCTTGCATACCTTGAGATGATCCTACGCGCGGCGGATGAAGAAGCCAGCGACAATCCAGGGACGGAAGTCGCCGTATGCACACCGTGATGCTCACGGGTTGCACGGCAACCCCATTTGGCAATTATTTGAAGGCGCTCGGCGTATTCAGGCTGGTTTCCAAGCAGGCGGATACGTCCGCACGGGGCTGGTGGGCAGGCGAGACGTTCGCTCTTGAATCGGTCCTCGGACAGGAAGATCTTGAAACGTTCTTTGTGGAGAGGTACGCTCCGACCCCAATTCTCGCGCCGTGGAATGGCGGGAGCGGGTTCTATCCGAAGGACAACAACGATGGGATTGAAGCGATCGCGCGATCTGCGCAAGAGAGGTTTGCACCCTACCGAAAGGCAATTGAGATCTGCCGTGAGTTTAATGAGATCAAACAGGGCAAGGGAGCAGATGAAGAGGAGCGTAGGGCAGCTATTCTCCGCCACTGCCGCAATCGTCTCGACGACGACGCGGTGGAGTGGCTGGACGCGGCGGTGGCGATCTCAGCCGATGGGAGCCGTTCGTTCGCGCCGGTGCTCGGGACGGGGGGCAATGAAGGGCGGCTCGATTACACGAACAATTTCATGGCTCGAATCGCGGCTTTGCTCATCTTGCCGGGGCGGAAGATGCCGGTGCGGGAGCTCCTCGGCAGCGCGTTATTCGGACACCGCACGACAGCGCTTCTGCCCGGAGCGGCGGGCCAGTTCGATCCTGGGCGCGCTGGTGGCGCCAACCAAGGGCCTGGAATTGCGCACGACTCGACGACCAATCCTTGGGACCTCATACTCACACTTGAGGGTGCTACAGCGTGGGCCAGCGGGTTGTACCGCCGCCAAGGGATTGGTTACCGCTCAGTTCTATGTAGCCCATTCACGGTGCGGCCGAGCAAGGTCGGATATGAGTCTGCGGTGGCTAAGGATGACGCAAGAGGCGAAATATGGACGCCGCTTTGGCTACGGCCGGTTCGCTACGAGGAACTCAAAACTCTGCTTCGTGAAGGACGCGCAAGCGTGAACGGCCGCCCAGCGGCAAATGCGCTTGAATTCGCTGAGGCTGCGTGTTCGCTTGGCGTTGACAGGGGCATTGACCGTTTCGTGCGTTACAGCCTTTTGAAACGGCGTGGGGATAGCTACGTGGCGTTGCCCACAGGCATCTTCAAAGCCGAATACAGGAGCGAGTCCGACCGTGTGCGCCAGTTTCAGCAGTTTTTCGAAAGGTTCACCAAGCAGGACCTTCCGCGCGGCGCGGAAGAGGCGCGGCGCGGAGTGGAAGGCGCAGTCTACCAAGTCTTGCTCAAGGGCGGAAATGGTAGGGTGCGCGAACTTATGGTAGCTCTGGGGCGAATGCTTCGGCGGATCGTGACAGTTTCGGACGTGCGGCTGCCCTCTCGAGGCTTAAATGCGGCTGACTGGATCGAAGCCTGTGACTTCGATGTTCCGGAGGTGCGGATGGCCGCGAGTGTGGCTTCGATCTTCGCCCGTGATATCGGGTCATTAGCGGACAACCTTTCGCGGGGTGACAAGCGCTTTGCATGGGTTGGCCTCGATCTCACGGATCGAATGATTTCGGTTCTAGAACGACGCCTTCAACTCGCTAATTCTGCCGAGAGCGACGCGAACCCACTCGGCGGGGCCTGCACAATCCATCCCGGGGAAGTTAGCTTGTTCATCGAATGCTCGGTAAACGACGCGCTTGTCGAAGATCTGCTGTTTGCTTTTGCGACACTCGACTGGACAAACTTCAAGACGCCTTCTTTGAGCGACGCTGCTGTCCACCGTGAGGTCCTTCCCACTTATGCGGTTATCAAGCACCTATTTCTTTCCCGAGAGATCGAGCAAGGCCCAGAACCAAAGCGGCTGCGTGCGGACCCAAGGGTGCTCTCATTGCTCAAAGCGGGAAATATTGAAGAGGCGGCGGCAATGGCGGTAACTAGATTGCGTGTGGCCGGGTTCCGCCCACTCGTTGTTGGCTATGCGGGGGGAATGAACGCCCGGCGTCTAGCCGCATCGCTGCTGATACCTGTCCTGGGTGGCCGAGCACTTGGCTCAGGAATTTTTCACGAAAAGGAAGAGGACAACCGATGAATCTGAATGCGCTCGATACCTTGCCCCGTTTACTGCTCGAGGCAACCCTGCGTCCCGTCGCGGGCCAACGGTTTCAACCTACCGGTTTCGCAGATCTGGGCGCGGCCGAGTACAAGCTTCCGGATGGAACGCCGATGCTGCTGGTAGAGAGCGCTCAATCTGTGGCGAACCGGCTGGAAAAGACGTGCCTGGATGGGGATGGTCCCAGGCTCGACCCCGCACTGGACGGCATTTCCTATGTAGTGGCCGAACTGGAAGGACCAGGCATCGCTCAGGCTACAAGCTCGCTGGTGGAGGCTCACCGCATCGCGTCACCATACATACTACTGAATAAAGAGTTTCAGACGACCCTCGTCAAGGAGATGGGCTATAACCCTAAGCTTCCGCTCAATTGGCAGAAGATCTACGCAACTTTGTTCCGGTACGATGTCAACAGTCTTGTTCATGGCGTGTTTCTCTCATTGCTCGAAGGTGGCCGCGTGCGGGCACCGAGGGCCATTACCGGATTTATCGAGGCAACGAATGTGGGTAAGGTGCTTTCCGGCGGAGTGAAGAACAGCCCCGTCGATCCTACCGGTAAGACGCAGGTCGCAGACGCCAAGGCGGGCGAGAGCGGTGTCTACAGCAACGTTCCATATACACGCGTGGAGTATGTAGCCAGTGAAATTAAGGCCTATTTCAATTTGGACTTGGCGCTGATCCGAGGTTACCGCCTGAGTGAAGACGCGACACGTTTTTTGATTGCTGTGTCGCTGCTGAAGGTTCGGAGGTTTGTTGACTCGAGCCTTCGATTGCGGACCGCGTGCGATCTGGAACTCAATGGGACCGTGCGCGCAACATCGCTTGCAGATTTTGAGCTCCCGCCCGAATCCGAGCTGCTTGCAGCGACGCAGACCGGAATTAAGGCGTGTAGCACGCTGTTTGCCAATCCGCCGGTCACAAAGCTGAAGACGAAGGTGAAGGTGGTGGAGAAATCCGGTGGAGGCAGCGGGCAGTGACAACGATCCGTTTCAGGTTTTTGGCCGGGCGATATCACGCGACACCCTGGGGCAGGCATGTGAACGAAGGCGTTCCCGAGTGGCCGCCTTCACCTTACCGTTTGTTGCGCGCTCTCTATGACGTGTGGCAGCGAAAGTGTATCGATTTGCAGGCCGAGGACGTGCGAGAGGCTTTGGAGGGTTTAGCCGAAAGCCTCCCGCGCTTTCAGTTGCCTGCCGCGACGGCGACGCACACGCGATCTTACTTGAGTTCAAATGCGCAGGACCTGACGGACAAGAATCTCGTTTTCGATTCTTTTCTGGTCTTCGACCGTGCAGACGCGTGTTATATGTCCTGGGCGGATCTAGAGCTTGCGCCGCGCGCTAGGGCCGCACTCGCCTTGCTGCTGAGCCGGCTTAATTTTCTTGGCCGGTCCGAGTCCTGGGTCGAAGCGGATTTGTTGGATGTCGCCGCAGATGGCTCTTTCAACTGCGTCGCGGCAGTTGTTGCTGGAAGCGCCGGGGAAATTTCCCGCGTCGCGTGCGCGATGCCGGTTTCGGAGTACAAAGGAAGGGCGACATGGATGGATGCGCTTACATTCTCAACCGCTAGCCTGTTAAGAGAGCGGGCCAGTACGCCACCGTTGCTTCGTCAGGTTGCTTATGTGCGCTCCGAGAATGCGATCAAGGCTGACCCGCCGTACGTATTGCACAGGAAGCAACAACAAGTTCAGGAAGTAATGCTCGGGCTTGACTCAACGGTGCTACCTCTGGTGACTACGACGCTTGAGGTGGCGAATCAGATCCGTGTTCGTTTGATGGGGGCGCATAAGCGCCGGATGAACGGCGATGAATCGCTTGTATCCTCGTTATTCAGCGGCAAGACCGGGGATGGCGAAAAGCGCCTTGATCACGGACATGTTTATATTCTCCCGGTGGGTAACTCGGAAGGACGCATCGATCGCGTGCTGATTGTAAGCCCGCTCCGCCCGTTTAGAGAGGACGAATTAGAGGCGGTGAGAGGAGTAAGGCGACTGTGGCAACGGGACGGACGGCCAGACGTTGCTTGTGTCGTCACATGGCAAGGTCCCCGTCACGATGGAAACGGTCAGCAAGCTGCCGTTGTTGCCAGCGCTACGCCGTTTGTTTCTCCGCGGCACTGGCGCAAAGGACGCGATTTCTGCCAGTTCCTCGTCGAGGAGGTTCGGCGCGAGTGCCGTAATCATGGACTTCAGGAGCCGTTGGCCGTTGAGATTCTGAAGCGAATGCCCGGATTCTTTCACGAAGTTGAGTACCGAAGGAACCGGAAAGATGATCCGGTTCGTCCGGGGTATCCGTTGCGACTTACATTCGCTCGTAAGATGGTTGTGCCATTCGCTATCGGGTATGGTGCCCATTTTGGTTTGGGCCAATTTCGCGCGGAGTAGCAGGTCTCATAGCCCTGGATGGAGCGGCGTGCATTTATCGTGAGGAGGTTCTATGCGACAGTCCTATCTCGTTTGCTACGACATCTGCGATGACAAGCGGCTCCGCAGGGTTTTCAAGACCATGCGCGGGTATGGCGATCACTTGCAGTACTCAGTGTTCGAATGCCAGTTCACGCCGCGCGACCTGGTTCGGTGCCGCGTCGAACTGGCCGGTCTCATCAAACACGACGAGGATCAGGTTCTGTTCGTCCATCTCGGGCCGGCGCAAGGGCGTGGCGATCGCGTCATCACGGCGCTCGGTCTGCCGTACACCGCCATCGACGCGCCGTGTTTTATCGTTTGAGGCACACTTCGTATGAGCGCGTTACCATTTCCCATCCCGGAACCGAAACGAACGCCAACTGCGCTGCGGGCGCCTACGCCCGATTACCTTCCGGCGCGCATGGTCAACGAATTCGTCTACTGCCCTCGCCTGTTCTTCTATGAATGGGTGGAAGGCGTGTTTCGGGAAAGCGCCGACACGCTGGAAGGCTCGGCGCAGCACAAGCGCGTGGATGCGCGCCCGTCGGAGTTGCCGGAGGCCGGTGCGGGGGAAGAGAAGATCCACGCACGCTCCGTCACGCTTTCAAGCGAAAGGCTGCGGGTGATTGCGAAGCTCGATCTGGTCGAAGCGGAAGGGAGCGCAGCAACTCCCGTCGACTATAAACACGGTGCTCCGCGTGAAGGAAAAGATGGCATCGAGATGTGGCCCGCCGACCGCGTCCAGATTGCGCTTCAGGCCATCGTGCTTCGTGAGAACGGGTACGAGTGCGATGAGGCTGTCGTCTATTATCAGAAAACCCGCCAGCGGGTGCGGGTGCCGGTGGATTCCGTGCTGGTTGCCGAGGCGGAAGAGGCTGTCGCGCGCGCCTGGGAGCTCGCTACGTACGGCGATATACCGCCGCCGCTGGTTGATTCACCCAAGTGCCCCGGCTGCTCGCTCAACACGATCTGCCTGCCGGATGAGACGAATCGGCTCACCGCCATCGACCTGAGCGGGGCGGCACAGTTGGGACTGTTCGATGGTTCCGCGGATGCCCCCGTGCGGAAGCCGCCCGCCAGTGAGGGAATGCAAACGCAGATCCGGCAACTGATGACGCCGCGCGACGATCTGAAGCCTCTCTATCTGAACACGCAGGGGTTCAGAGTCGGTAAATCGGGTGAGGTCCCTGCAGGTGAAGGACAAGGACAAGACCGTACAGGAGGTGCGGATCGGCGAGATCTGTCAGGTCAACTTGCTGGGCAATATCCAGATTTCGACGCAGGCCGTGCAGTCGCTGTGCGAGGCGGGCGTGCCCCTGACGTATTTCTCGATGGGCGGGTATTTCTATGGGATCACCACCGGTCTCAACACAAAGAACGTCGCCCTGCGGAGGTCGCAGTTCCGCCTGGCGGATTCAGAGTGGTTTCCGCTCTCGCTTGCGCGCACGCTCGTGGCGGGTAAGATTCGCAATCAGCGCACGATGCTGCAACGCAACCATATTGAGCCGAAGAAGTCGTCAGTGAGCGGGATGAAGGCGCTGGCGGAGCAAGCCGAGCGGGCGGAGCGCCTGGAGTCGTTACTGGGGTTCGAGGGCTCGGCGGCGCGGCTGTACTTCGAAGAATTTGCCGGCATGATCAAGCCTGGCGATGAGCCGGAAGCGGGGGCGGGCGGATTCTCGTTCGATTTCGACGGGCGAAACCGGCGTCCGCCACGGGATCCCGTGAATGCACTGCTATCGCTGGCATACAGCATGTTGGCCAAGGATCTGACGATTGCCTGTTATGCAGTGGGATTCGACCCGTATATGGGCTTCTATCACCAGTTGCGGCATGGGCGTCCGGCTTTGGCTCTGGATCTGATGGAGCCATTTCGACCCTTGATCGCGGATTCGGCGGTGTTGAGCGCGATGAACACCAGGATGGTGACAGAGAGGGATTTCCTCCGTGCCGGTGCATCTGTGGCGCTGACGCCGGCGGGAAGGAAAGGATTTTTCCGCGCCTATGAATTGAGGATGGATTCGCTGGTGACGCATCCGCTGTTTGAGTATCGGGTCAGCTACCGGCGGCTGTTAGAAATTCAGGTTAGATTGCTGGCAAGAGTGATCGAGGGTGAGATTCCGGCCTACCCTGTTTTCGTGACGCGATAGGCACCGCGAGAGGTGAGATGATGCGAAAAAGCCGGGGACCGCTCGCGCCATTGTATTTTGTTGAAAACGAGATACATTGATGATCAACCGGGTCTGTATGAGGATTGATTTGGAAGGGCGGAGTGGGACCACTCGCGATGCGGCTCCTAGATAGTTGACAACTGAATAGGTTATGCTGCATGCTATTTCCGCTCCTGATCAGGAGCGGCCTCATTGAAATGGGTTTCTGCTGGAGAGAGGTGCATGACAAGTTGATATTTCCGCTCCTGATCAGGAGCGGCCTCATTGAAATGGGTTTCTGCTGGAGAGAG
>JAABUQ010001340.1_pt1 | contig 53743 bp, 68 predicted proteins | sample 5560001 | NCBI WGS metagenome assembly JAABUQ01 (sample SAMN10711888, study PRJNA513371) | rock metagenome | isolation source: Antarctica rocks | place: Antarctica: Victoria Land, Finger Mt nord | collected 2015-12-18
GACAGGGGGGAGAGGAGACGTGAGGGCGTCTTCCAGGATCATATGTTTTGTCGCGGTTTTGGACAAACCTTGGTGATACTGGAAGGGTATCAGTGTGCAACGGCCCAGAAGGATGACATCAAAGCCTGCGTGGAGCACAACGCAATCCTGGACATCCAAATGGGCCGTGTATCTGCGACCTCATGTCGTTGTATCTGTCGACAAGTGTGGCCTTTTGGCTCTCAGACTCGATTGAAGTCCGTCAGGAGGCTCACGCGCGGCTGCGAAAATCAGCCTTAGACATTCAAAACGGTCTGAGTCCTCATGCCGTTGAGGAAGGCCATGAGATCTGTTCGAACCAGCAAGGGATCAACCCTCTGATCAGGCGAAGGAAATGAAGCCGGGCCTCATGTCAGAAAGATGTATACCATCGTTCGTGGGAAGAACCGTCTATCCTGTTGTAGCGAGTTCTCCATCTCCAGCGTCGAGCCAAGATCCGTAAAGCGAAATAAGTAGCAGAACAAAAACCAAAACCCCAAATCCAAATCCAAATGATAGGCTCGCTCATCAGATACCACCATAACCCCATGCAGCACCCCCTCCCTCTCCAGCATCGACTCACGCGCATCCTCCATACCTACAGCCCAAATCAAACCACCTATGCTGAAAAAAGTCACCCTCTGCCGTACTAACGAGGGTCCAACCGTGCAAAATCAACAAGCCCCCACTAACCCCCTTCCACCCTAGCGCCGCCTATGCAAAACACAGCCCAACCCCTTAATCTCCCCCAAGGCACAGCACCGCATCGCCAACGGATCAACGCGCGCAGCGGATCCCACGAAATCTCCCGTGCGGGAAATTAAGGTACCAGCGCCTCGGGCGTCGGTAATGAGTGTTAAGTGGTAAGATTGATTGGTGAGTGGTGAGTGTAAGCACTGAATGGTGAAGTAGGGAAGGGGGGGGGGAACGCCGTGTAATTAATGTGCTGGTGGTTTTCGGTGTTGGTGATCTGGATTGATTGGGATTGTGGCGACGTAGTACATACTTACTTTACGTGCGTTGGGAGGGGGGAGGGGGGGTGAAAGGTGGATTAGGGAATGTTCTTTCTTTCTCTTTCGTTCTTTATTACTTGGTGGGTTTCCCGGTTCCTTGGGGGAGGAGGTTGGGTGTTTGGGATGGGTTTGGGTTTTGCGATTTTTGGAGGGGTTGGGGGGCTTGTGAGACTATTTGAGTCTGAGAAAGGGGGGAGGAGGTACGTTGGGTATTTAGGATGGAATATGGAGGATGGGATATTGTAGTTATAGAAGACAGAAAGTGTGGGTAGATTGGAGGGTTCGTGATTTAAGATAATGGGAGAGGAACGAATGTTTACTGTAGAGACACGGAATATACAATTGCAGTCTGTGACTGGAATGCATGGGATGGGAGTGCTCTCTACCGAGATGGAGGTCAAAAAGGCAAACGCATCGAGAGTGCAACAATGGCAGTGAAAGGTCAAATTCCAGCCTTCACCCAAACCACAATTACAGTACTAGATATGTACGAGGAATGGGAAGGGCAGTTTGGGTTTTTTGGTTTTTTTTTGGTCTCCAAGCCGTAGGATGTACACAACCCACTACCTTTCACAAACGAACCCTCCCCTCCCCATTATTATTACATCCCACGATCTCCTCTCTGAAAAGCAAACAAACGCTGCCCGTGGTAGCGGTGACTTGCACCCGCAGACCCCTTTAAGACCCTTTTGACTCAGCTCATTGAACGATACCGATCATGATGTATATGCACGCGCGAATCCCTTAATATGTCCAAGCATGAAGAAGTCTATCCAGTTTTTTTCCTCATCAAGCGGTATTTCATGGCGATGAAACGACTTATGCGAGGAAGATGGCGGCGAAGGCGGCAAGACCAGCGATGGCCATGCTGCTGCCAACGGTGCTGGCGGCACCGGTGAACGGGATGATCGGGGAGCTGCTTGGCTTGTTGGGGACAATGCCGCTTGATGCAGCGGTGCCGATTGGCACAGCTGGGGAGGGTGCGGAGATGGGGCTGTTGGGTAGAACGGCTGCTGAGGCGCCAGAGACTGGGGCAGAGATGGGCGAGTTGGGTACAATTGCGGATGACCCTGCTGGGGCTACTGGAACAGCCGGGGCAGCCGGGGCGGATCCAGCTGGTGCAGCCGGTGCAGCCGGGGCAGATCCAGCTGGGGACAATGGAGCCGCTGGAGACGCTGGAGAGGAAGCTGTGGGAGCAACAGTGACGGTCGAGACGACGGTGACTGGGCCTGGGCAGGTCGGGCAGGTTGGGCAAGCCGAGCCTGCTGGGGCAGCGGGGCCAACTGGGGCAGATCCGACAGGGGCCGGCGATGGAATGATGGGAGACTACGGTTTGATTAGACCATTTCCTTTTGTCATCGATCGCGATACTCACTTCGGGGGTCGTGGCCGAGGTGGGCGCAGCTGGGGAGGCTGGAGGAGAACCGGCTGGGACAGAGCCTGCTGGGGATCCAGATGGGACCGCAGAGGGTATGATTGGAGACTGGCATTCATGTTAGACATGTCTACATTTCTTTTTCGGCTAAAATACTCACTTCTGGAGTGGTGGCAGAGGTCACGGCAGCGGGAGTGGGTGTCGACGAAGCTGGAACCACTGAGGTGTAGGTCCTGGCTGGGCAGCTCACGACTTCAGGGCCGCAGCTGGTGATAACGACCTTTTGGGTGCTGTAGACAGTCTCCGCCACTGGTGCCGGGGCGGAGGGAGAGGCAGGAGACACAGGAGCAGCTGCTGAGGTCACTGGGACCTGGATCTGGCCATCGGAGATCTGCTGGACGGGCTGGATGGCAGCCATAACGGCGCCTGCGGAGAGACCAGCGAGGATGAATGAATAGCGCATTTTGATGGTGATTGAGCGAAAGATTGACAATTAGAAATGGGGTAGAAGGTAGGGAGGAAGGAAGGTAATTATTAAGAGAGTGTAGTCGTGCTTGCTGGTATGTTAAAAGAGAGTGTGGTGACCGAGGTCGAGCAAAGAAATCTGGCAAGTACTGTATATAGGTACTATGCGACGAGAAAGGTAAGACAAGTAGGATGAAGGAGGGAAGAGGCAGGGCGGCGGGTAGCAGACCCCTTATACCAATGTGTAAGATTAACCAACGATGATAGGGAATAGGAGTTGGTATTGGTTGGGAAGCGGGCCAGCGTCATTTTCCATTTGCTGGGCTTTCTGCACTGCTCCACTTAACGACTTGGGGTACTTGCACCGAGCCCTGGTTGTAATTTCGATTTCAGTAGCATGGGCGAACATCCCCGTTAGTCTCTGCATTTCCGCACGCGGAAGGTGATTCGTCTGCTCAAGCCGTGGGAATAGAAATGCTCATTTGCCATCACTCCAATCACCACGATTCGAGAGTCGCGAGCAAAGCTTGGATTGTCAAGCATGCGGGAGAGGCACCCCTATTGCGGAGACCAATAAAAGGCTCTTTGTTCTATGATTAGGTTATGGAGCAGGTCTTGTTCTCTGACAGCAAGATGTATCTGGTAGCACTCCATACTTTCTCGATGTACCCCATGCAACGGGGGGCGTCGTCATGATCTGGGCGCAGAAGGGGGCTTTTCCTTCCCAACTCCTTCCACGATTCCTACAACATGGGCAAGCATGTCAATTGAAACAAAAGGGATGATTGAAGTAGGTGAGTGGCTCGGGTGTGTTACAGGAAAAACCGGGGGGGGGGGGTGAAGAGGGATTGGGGGCATTTGATTCGACGGACTTGCAGGCTGTTTTCAGGGGTAAGTTGAAAAATCTAGAGATGTACTTTACCGCTCTCGGAATAGCTGCCCTGACCAGACTGCAAGCGCCGAATTTTGAAACCGACCATTAGGAGGCGAAGACAATCTTAAGTGAATCCGCCTGCGCCCAACTCAGTCACTTACGACTTACTTACCATTTATTACTCCGTAAGGGCGACTGACCACAGCACCATTACTTCACCCGTTGGTTTCCCCGCACGTTTTCCTCAATCGTTCGGTAGGCCTCTTTAGATCATGTTAACCGACCGGTGATTTGAGCCTCTGAGGTCAATCTCCCTTCGTCAAATGAAGTCATCGCAATCACCACTTACCCCGCACGCGACCACTGAGGCCGCAAGCTACGAGGGCCATTCAAAAGACACCTACGACATCAGCAGAACGCATCTTTGGCGCTGGTGACCGTATGGCCAACGGTCGTAATCCTGACCTGCACAGGATCCGCAAAATCGCATATACATAATGCGTGATGATTGGGCGAAAGGTTTCCTAGATGACGATACATATGAGAGTGCATGACCTTACAAGATTCGGTCAGAAGACAGGCAACTTTCTCAATCGTTCAAGTGCATTGCAGGGCAATGGTCAAGCATCGGTCCAGATGCTGTACCCATTTTCTTTGCTCGTCTGCCTGACGCGATTTCTGTTTGGGCTCGGAGTACAGAGCTCTTCAACCAGCACTCAAGTACCCGGACTCAGTATGTGGAGCATTTGCTGTTGAGCATTCGCAGTCGGCATTGGCGAAGGGCAAACTTCTTTTCTTCACCACTGTGAAATTTTCTTGCTCCTTGCTCGCCTTGGGACCAAGATGTTCTTGAGGGTATCCAAGCAGGAACAGTGATTCCGATCAGGAATGGTCGTCGTACAAGCACCAGAACTCCAAATGTATTAATGAGAGTTCCAGTTGGCGCTCTTGCCGCTTTTGGATTGTGTGGTCCGTGTGCGAAGTGTGGGAGTGAGCCTCAGTTGTCATTGTTAAAATCTCCAATATTTCCAGCCTTTTCAGTTCTCCAACCACTTGGCAGAATTCGTTTCTCCTGAGCAGGTGCTTGTGCAGCCCACCAAGTCTTCTTCATCCGAAATGTCTGCAACGCTCTGCTTCCCGTGTAAGTAGATGAAACTTTGAGGCTCCATAGCCGGTGAAAATGCAACCAACATAATGGGAACGGAACTCCAGCGTAAATGAATGAGACTAAGAAAGGAATAATGACAGAGGGCACTCAGGCTCTCCTTCATGCAGCCTCTGCAGGAGGATAGTCCACCATCCAAGGCATGCAAACTGCCCTTGCTTCAATAATATGATGAATACAGCATTGCTCGGCTGAATTGTTGTTAAGCATAGTCTGGCACCCACAAAGTGGTCTCCGTCAGCTAAAGTGTGCTGTTGGTTGAGAATTCTCTTCAGACTTCTTTGTACCTAGCAATAGGCCATGATCAACACCATCAATTTTAATTTTGATTGTATCGCATAGACCTTGAGGCTCACCATGCGGAAGGAACTAAGTTACTGGTGTACACGAGCGACGGCTGAGTCATCGGCCCCTTTTCCCACTTCCCTCTAATCGTTTCACATGCTTCCAACATCCACTTCATACACAGCCCGAAACCATGCCTCAATGTTTGCACCGCCCTCATGACAACTTCCGAACCGGCAGACTTTAATGTACCGTCGCCGACGGATTTGCAACGCTCATTTCTGCGGAAAGACACCAGCGGCGAGAAACATGTCCAAAATTTTATGTTGGTCAGCCAGAGTCGCTCCGCACAACGCGTGTCTTCTTCACGCGATATGTTATGCACAGCTCAGAGCACAGTGTCCAAAGTCCAACAGGTTCGTCTTCCTCAAAGCGTACACTCAGGTCAACGCTTGGTTTCAGATTCAAGCCGTGAGTTCATGCAGTCTTGTGGGTGGGTAGCTCATACAACGACTCGGCAAGAAGTCGCCATCCGTATGTGTCACTTGTGCCGGATTAGGAATTTCGTCAAATGTACAAATCAGCCAATGCATTCATATGGACTGAGACATACAATCGGTAATGTAGTAGGTTGGTGAATGGTGATTGTCGACTCGCTGACCAGTGAGCTATTGTGATTATTCATGACTCGCCTCCGCATATAGCAAGACAAATTCGTTTTTCAATTCCTTTGGTGGCAGTACAAATGCATTCCCACTCTCCGTCAGGAACACTGTTTGTACCGCTTTGACCAGAAAATTTGTCCATTATGTGCTCGTAATCTTGACTACCTAATGTTGGATTTCCCGGCGATTAGATCCCTGCGCACTTTACAAAACACTTTCTCTCTGCGGCGTAAGGGCTGCACTGCAGGTAATCTATCCCAGCTCCGCCCCTGTTGGGCGGGTAGTTGGCGCCCGAAGACCAGGCCTTAGTACCGGCCTCTGGCATCATAACGCAAGAAGGTCATCCCTCCTACTCCATTGGGATTTGGCTTGCGCCTTCATTCCTTCGGCCATCAAGTATATCACTCAACACACCGCCGCCAACTGGATATCTCCTCTCCAGCATTATACATGCGCTCAACACGTCGACATGTCTTGGAACGAGGCTTTAGTCGACCTTTCGCTCTTCTCTTATTCACCGACCGATGATAGACACTTTGCGCTACCGGGATCTTCACCTAGCTACGAACATGTTTATGAAGGCCCACGTCAACCACCCAGGGAGCAGCAGCCATCAACATTATGTTACGAAGAGATGACACAGCAGACACGGCAGGCGCAAGACACACAACAGACACAACGACATATAGCACAACAATATACGAGGAAGCCAGTCCCAACGACGTCCGCCAGGCGGATAGGTGAAAACACCCTCCTTCCAGTATCCCGAAACTTTGTGGCGGACGAATCCGAGTGCATCTTGAACCGAATGAAGAGAAGAAAGACGCACGAGTCTCCGAGAGCTCCGTCGGATAACATCCAAGCACGACGCGGCGTCGCCTCGGCTCCAGCATTGACTCTGTCGGTTCCAGAATCAAACCCGGTAAATGAAACATCAGCTTCATCTATGGTCTGGATGCCAGAGGACCAGATCTGGGTCATCGTCGGCCAAGATGCAGAGCAAGAACGCTACCCAGATCTCGACGACTATCCTACACCGCCGGCATACTCACCACCACGTAGCAGGAACTACTGCCGCTCTGCACCAACGACGAGAGTGAACTCGCAATGGGAAATGCAAATAACGCCGCCCATGTCGCCCATCCAAACTCAACTCCAAAGTCTCATCCAGCCTCCACCGGAGGAGCGAGACGAAGAACGCCTCTCCCCTCTCTTCCAAGAAGCCATGAACTCCGTCCCGATGATGGATACCTTGGACCCGCCTCCACCACCCTCCTACGAAGGCAGCGTGGGAAGCTCTCGACTGCATCCGGTGTCGATGTTCGAAACGACCCCTCAAGCCAGAGCAGCCAGCACTAATACACCGCACATTACCTCCCAAATACTATCACGTAATCAAACAGAGAAAAGCTCCAAATCTCGGATCAGAGCAGCGACCGACGGATCGCCTTGGTCACGCCCCCAGCTGTTTCTGGACACTTCTAATGGAAATTCGAGGTCCCTCAAGGCGCCGAATCTGAACAAGGAACTCCCTGTCATGACCCGCTCGTGGCAAGGGCTAACGAGAAGATTGGCGAGGCCGAAGTCTGCTCCTGATCATCGCATCTAGACAGGATGCAACAAGTCTCGGGGTCCAATTCTCAATACCTTCTTTGACTACGACCACGACTTCGGACACGGGTTCACACCCACTGGGTGGCTCTGACGGCGCCTCTCCGTACAATGCATCTTACTTGTGGCCCCAAATGTCGTTCACAAACGGTTTGAAACACAGCTCGATGACACGTCTACAATCCAAATCCTTGGATCCAGCTCCATCTCTTCATAAAAAAAACACCCGAGACACCCACACAATTAACTTCATTCCCCGCCTCTGGCACCATCACCCGCCGATTTTCCACCTTACAACAAAAGAGCAAACCCACCATCACGAGCACGGCAAGCCCAAACTTCGATTCTCCAACCCGCGTCTCCAAACCCCCCAACATCAACCCCCCGTACTAGAACACGAGGTTCAACGTTTCAAGCGGCAAGGAATAATCACAAGGGTCCCTTCACGCCATTCTAGCCAAAAACTGTACATAACCTCCCTCTACAACCCTCGTAACAAAACTTCCATACCCGAAAACGTATATACCGTAAACCAAGTCCAACCCACAACCCTTCCCCTCCCCCTTTCTCAAAAAAAAAAAGGGGGTAATCAACCAATCACACGCAACCGCCCATCCCCCCCTCTCGCACTTCCGACAAAGCCATCCCACCCGGGAATATAAAATGCAAAATCTTGCACAGCCACACTCTCCCCTCTAAAACCCTCCCTGACCCTCTCCAACCCCGTAAGATGTACAACCCAGCCAATCCCATCCTCGCGCGACGAAGTGGACGTTGGCGGCGCAGTACGCAGCAAACGCTCACCCAATCGGTCCCGTGCCCGTGCCTGCAGTCCGGGCTACCGCTGACGGCTGACCTGACCTGGGAGGGGGTGAAACGAAGGGGTGTGGAGGAGGTGGGGAGAAGTGGATGTGTAGATCTGTACTACCCCCTGCGGCGGGCGCGTCTGTTGCAATGCGGGTGATTCGCTGTCTGGTGATGCGGTCGGTTGGGGGGTGAGGGGGTTTGGTGGGGTGTAAGGGTTGAATTGGGTGCGAGGGGGTGGATTGGGAGGGTTCATGTAGAGGGCTGGGAGGGTGGATGTGGTCCAAGGGTGCTGGTAGCTGGTATCGTTGGGTGGAGAGTGTGTTTGTGGGGATGGGATGGATTGCGAGGGCTGGGATCGTTGGGTGGAGAGGGTGCTTGTGGGATAGGATGGGATGGATGGAATGGGATGCGTATGGTTGGGGGAGTTGAAGGGGAGATGGTGATGGGGGCGAGGGAGCGGGATGTGGGTGGAGGGTGATGGACCTGGGTGGAGGGATGGATGGGTTCATGGGCACAGAGGTGAAAATGAAGATGCAACATAAGACGGGAAAGGGAAGGGCGAACACGAGGGTAGAGGGTGTTTGGAAGTGAGGCACGACATGCCCGGTGGAGTGTGAGATAACGCGAAGGGGGGGGAAAGGTGAGTCTGAATTCCCATGCGAGGGTAAGGAGGGCTTCTGGGGTGGAAGCGGTAGGGCGATTGGATCCGCTGTGTGGGCTCAGGGGGTGGAGATCTGAAGATTGGTAATGATATCGTGGAGATTGCGTCGGCGAGGGGACTGGTGTTGCGAGCACTTTGTCACATTTACCCTCTTCGCAGTCGTGGATTGGGTATATCCAGCGGGAATGGTGTGAAAAGCCCAGGGCTGTGCGTGTGCAAGGGGATTACCTGTTTCCCGGGATGCAAGATTACGGATGAGGAAGGTAAGGGATAATTAGGCACCGAGATGGTGAGGTCCATGGTGCGGTCTGTGATCTCGAGAGGCAGTGCTTGTTGAGAGGGAAAGCGATGAGCGTACACATCTGCGAAGAAAGAGAGGCGCAGTAGGGACCATCACGTACGAAGGTGTCGTTTCCACGGCGTGGACCTTCTGGGACCAGTGAACACAGTGATGAGGACAGCCCGGATATTTGATCAAGGAAAAATGTCATCAACACAGGCAGCTTCTCGCTCTCTGCATAGCTCAATGGTGCAAGTAGCTTTGGCTAGTGAGAGAGAATAGGTGCCACCCCCCCCCCTCCCTTCCCACGATCACTTGAATCCAATTTGACAGATTGGATGTCTCTCCTTAGAGCAAAGGTGGGAGAAAGTGAAGGCGTACGCAGTCTGGGAGGTGAGAAGTGAGATACGGAGATGAACCCATCCATCGCGTGCTTCTGTAAAAGTAAGAAGTTTTTCAATATTGATGGAAAGAAGGATGCGTGCATGCTCGGCTCGGGAAATGATGGAATCCTTTCAGCCGTTGGTCAGATGGGAAATTATGCACAGCCTGCCACTGCCCGGTCATTGCTATCGGATATCTTGGTCAATGCGGTCCGCAGCTCTTTTCTCATGTAAAACAGTGAGAGACGAGACGAACCAATCCATCGCGTGCTTATACAAATTAGACTTCATCGACTCAAAGAGGTGTGCTCTCAATTCGGCACGGGTAGCACCATGTAGTCAATTCTTTTGTTACGAAGAAGGAATATGTGCACTGCCTCGCGTCCTTCATTTACCAAATATCATCTCCCTCAGAATGTGTGTCAATGGGTTATTCATTAATGCAGGTTCCTACCGTAGATACGTCTCTGTTCCACCAAACGATCAATCCAAGCCTCAATCCGTCGAGTGTGAATATCTTAATGTCTCAAGATAGCCGGAGGTAGAAAGGTTGAACCGGGTCTCCTGGACCCAGGAGAAATAAAGGGATGGGCAATGCAGGATCCTGTGAGGAAGCTTCGCCTTGGAGCATCGAGTGCCTGGGTATTTTTGGAGGTGTGGCTGGGGTTGAGGGAAAGCATGTGATTTGGGAGGTGAGGTTTGGTGGGAGGCATCGTGTGTGATCCGTGTGTACTCCTCACGTAACATCGTCGCTGCAACCGTACTGGAGCCGTGCCTTGCGGTAGAATAGAAATGAGCGTTCTCAATCCTTCCAGTCCCATACTTGGCGGAGAAAGTGCTCCATGTTCACTTTCTTGGAATGCATTTCGACCATCCAGGGGTGCTCCAGCATACGCCATGGCGTAGCCCGGCGGGAGGGCTCTTTCTCGAGACTGTAGCACCGATCAGACAATGCTCTCTTTAATACAAGCTCGCGCTCCTCTCGTCTATCAAAGCAGTTGCAGCGTGGGAATAGAGATTGAGATTACGAACCAGCACTCGATGAAATACTTGAACCCAGCACTCCACTTGATCCCCCCACCGTCTCCCTCGGGCTCATCCTTCAACTTCGGGATAGGCTGGCGTACTATGTACGTCAACAGGTCGATTAAGCCAGCCTTGGGTTGAATCTCCGTGTTACTACCGTCGGCGGGAAAAGGGAAGCGATGTTGAGCCACTTCCAGCAGTGTCACACCTAGGGACCAGACGTCGGAGGTGATAGTATACGACTGTCCTGTTATCCGCTCAGGAGCCATATAGTACGAAGTGCCGATGAAAGTGTTTGCATCGCCCTTTGTCCCAAATTCTCCGCTAACACCGAAATCGCAAAGCCGGACTTGTCCTGTGCGTGTAAGGAGGATATTGGAGGGTTTGATGTCGCGGTGAATGATCTTCCGGCCATGGAGATAGGTCAGACCGTTCAGGACCCCTTCTGCGACCTTGCCTAAGACTTTCTCGCCTGTGCGGCCGCCGAGTTTCATGACTTCTCGATATACACCGTCCAGGCTGCGTCCCTCGCAGAATTCCATTGCGATGCTTATGGTTCCAGTCGAGTCGTCCATGAAGGCACCGTAGTAGCGGCAGATATGTTCCGAGGCGCAATCCTTGTTGAAAGCGAGTTCACGGACGATCTGTTTTTTGACGTCGGGATTAGGGTCGGTGGTTATGATCTAGCACGATGTCAGTGAGCAAGCTAAAGAGAACCATGGGGACGAGAGTATACCTTCAGTGCAAACTCGGTCTTTCCTCCTACCAGCTTACACCGCGTGACAGCTCCTCCAGCTCCCTCTCCCAAGCTACCCAGTTCAGTAATCTTCTTCTGCTCGCTCGCCGCTTTCCACCCATCGTCGTCCAGATCTTCGACATCCAGATTCCGCCCCTTTTCCAGACTAAGCTTCTCCAGATCCGGCAGAATATGATTGCTGCCCTCCCTCTCCATAGGCGCTCCAGCTTCGGAGTAGACGGAGCTGATAGCAGAAGCTGGATCTGGGGTAGAGGAGGGAAGCCTGTATGCGGAGTACCCGGATGAGGACGCTGAGGTGGGGTTGCTATTCTTGCCATCCACCATGGTGAAGCTGTCTGATCTCGAGTGGCCGCTGCCATCGCTTCCTCCACTAGCTGAGTTGCTTACATGTGACTGTGCTTGTGGCCGCCCGTTGGCAAGGGAGTGGCTGTCTTGTGGTGTTGTATTACTGCCCATTGGTGTGGCTAGTCGTAACTGAGGGGGCGCAGGCCGTGGACGTTGTATTGTTGCTAGTGGGGGGAGCGAGGGCAGGGAAGACGGGACGTCGGATGCGGTAGGGTTGTTTGAGACGGGCTTCTGACTTGGGGACGGCGGTATTGCAAGACCCAAACGAGGTGTTCGAGGTCCGCCATTGATTCGAGCCCCTCCTGGTATTGGGGGTCGCAGTAGAGGTGCAGGTGAGGTTGTAGAAGGTTGAAATTGAGTGGACCCATCGTCGGGTTTGCTGCTCTCTGGGCCTTCGCTCATTGTGGTAGCGGTGGTTATGGCAATGCTGGGCCCTCAGCACCTCCCGCAGCTTATTGAGAGTGGAGCGTCACGAAGTCGAATGGACGGCAATCGTGGGTGATGGAGTACTTTTCGATATTTCAAGATCCTCTTTCCTAACGAAGAATGCCTTTCGCTTCCCTCGCAGTCACTCACCGCCTATGATCGGTGTGTCAGCAGTTGAGATGGAGGTGTGCGTCGTTCTCTAGCGGCTTCTTAAGCTTGCAGATGCAACTAGTAGGGAGCAAAGATGCCTGAGTGATGATATGGCTGTTCTACAACTCGGCTGAGCAGACTGGATGAGAAGATGCAAATACGAGAGTGATTCTCCACGAGCTTTGATCGGGAAAAGGTATGCGACATGTTTAAGTGTTAATTTAGTAACGAATATGTGGAATACGAAGCTATCACAGCCTGCGTTTTGCTGTGACTTTGCCGCCTTACGATGACGATCTTTCACAAACACCGTGCCCCCTCGTACGTTTGGGCAGCCGCTGTCAATGTGTTTCAACTCAAGCCTTTCACTGAAAGATCCTTCTGATAGGCTACTTGATTTTCCACTAGATAATGTTCTTAGAGCACAGCCGGTGCGATGTTGCTTCTGGTACATATCTACGAGTAACTGAAACCGCTATTCGCTCCAGCATCAAGGCTCGGTCGAGCAACTGTCTCGTGTTCCCCTCAATGCTACAAATGATCTAAGTCAGAAGTCTTGGAAGAAGCAAGTGCAAGGACTTACCTGCAAAAATACCAGCAGAAGCGCAATACGATCATCCATCCCCTAACAAAAGCCCGTTCGGATGAAGCCACGGGTGTGAGACTCAGGGCAAGTTAAGGTCAGACCTCAACCACTCTTTCTCCATTCCTTTTTCACAACCTCCGCCCTCCCCAGCCCGTTCCACTCCGCTTTGAATCCTTTTCCCCTACTCCCTTCCCCACTGTTTCCCTCATCACCTCCATCCCCATTCCCCAACCTCATCTCTCCCAGTAGCTCTCTAACGCTCTTCTTCTCCCCCTCCTCGATCCTCATCGGGTTTTCCTCTTCCCCGCCCACCTTCTCCATCTCAACAACCGCCCACACCTTCTTCAAACTCTCCTCCCACGCCTCCGGCAACCTCTCCTTATGCTGGGGGGTGAACTTCAGATTCAGCATCGCTATCAGCGCCTTGCTGCGGGGACGGAGATAGGTTGTGTTCTTGATCACGTGGGTGCCGGAATAGAAGAAGATTTGCGCGTCTTTGCTTTTGGCATATTGGGGGGATTGATGGAAGACGTGGATTTGTTTCTCGTCTGGATTTGGGACCGGGGCATCGTTGTTGATTGGGGACGTCAGGGGAGCGGGGAGACTTGTAGGCCCCTCACCCTCCGAGGTTTTCGCCCAGGGATTGTTGGGGAGCAGGTGGAGGTTTGACTTGCAGAGCACCTTGGGCGGCCATTGGGGATGCTGGTCTTTAAATATGATGATGAAGCCCAATGTCTCATTACTGATATCGTAGGGCTTTTCGTTTCCCTTGGGGTCGTTGAGGGGGCGAGGATCTTTGGTGTTCAGGGTGCCGAGTTTGCTTTGCCCGTAGTGGAATTGAGCGGCGATCTCTCTGAGGGTATAGCCTTCCGAAGGGTCACGAAAGGTTTTGGTCGGGTTGGAGGAAGATGGGGAGGGGATGGCAGGGGGTTTGTTGCGCAATTGGGGAGGAACATAGGGCGCCATGTTGATGGTGAAGGCGGAAGCTGGGGAGATGTTAGGTCTCGTCTTTACTTTGGAAGGTGAGTGATGCGTACGGTTAGGGTATGCTCGAGGATGGGTGGTTGGTAGTGAGCAATTGGGCTCAACTCGATCCCGTACTCTATAGTGAAGTTATAGACGAAGAAGACAGAATCGAAGAGCTTTTTCCTCCCCACTACCTCTGGCCCTTGGCCTCTTCATATGGCTATGTTCTATTAATTCATGATACTTGTTGAAGTGGAAATGAGAAAGGTGCAGAGGCTCTTTTACTAGCTCAGACGATTGATATCTGAAACCCTCACACTTCGCCATGCTTTTCCCTTCGCCCGTTCCTCACCATTATCTAAGGTAGTCAAACGGCACAGTGAATTGATAAATGTCATATCGTTGACTACATGCCACATCCATATGTAATGTAATAGTTATAAAGCTTCATTAATTTGCAAATGGGTGTCCCGCTCGACGCTGGAAACCAACCCCCACTTTAACCTCGTGGTCGCCATCATCCCTTCTCAGGTATCTCAAGAAGAAAAGAATTGTCCCACTCTTCGGTGATGGAGATATGGCTGCGGAGACTGGAAACACATCCCTCCACTGAATGCCCTCTCAATGCTTTCGGTCCAAAGCCCAGATACTGAAAGAGTGTCCAACCCCATGAAACCTTCGCGAAACTTTCCACAGCGTGATAAATTATGCCTCCAAGAGCTGCCGGTGGGCCTCCAGTGCGATTCCCTCCATCCTTCCAAACACACCATCATCCTCCTCGTTCTTTCCATACGAAATGTGAATCCCGGCGTGGTCCCCTTCTTCAAGCACCATGTCTACATCCCTCTCACTTGACACCTTGGCTTGGAATGTTGGACTTCGCAGCTCAGGTTCCATGAAACCAGCGAGAGTGCTGGAAATCCGCTTGTCGGCGAACCGTGCCGGCAGAGGAGGGACAGGTGGTACATCTGGAGGAAGCAGGACAGGACCATTTTTGGGTGTGCCAAAGCTACAAAGGGATTCAACAGCGGCCACGAGGCCAGCTTCTTCTGCATCCGCGAAGCCTGATGTTGAAGGTCTTTGGTGCGAGGGAGTGGGGCCGTAGTTGGAAAGACGGGCCCAGTCACTAGTCGTTGGCAACGAAGCTGAGGGAGCGGACTGATAGGAGCGAGAAAAAGAGGAACTATTGCCGCTGTATCGCTTCCCCCTGCCAGTGGCGATGCCCTCAGGAACAGTGTATTGCTCGCTCATTGGAGGAGGTGTGGTTTCAGCTGAGCTATAGTCATCATCGTCTTCACGGAGGTCAGAAGAGCCTGATGCAGCAGGCGATGCGGATGACATGTCGCTTTCTGCCACGTTCACGGCTTCAGATCCTGGCTCTGGATTCATACCGACAAGCACGGAGGCCGCTTCGAGCAATTGGACTTGCTGGTGCTTGGAGATGAGGAGCTTAGAGGTCAAGGACCATTCGGGAGTATGTTCCCATCTGCCACGTTACGCATCAGCCGATGACGACATTCGGTAGGGAGGGGAGTTTAGAGGAATGTTGCTGACGAGTCTTCCATGGTGACATTGCCGAGGACAAGAATTGAAGAAAGAAGAGTACTAACAGGTGCTTGGTCAAGCAACTGCTATGCTTGTACTCCTTCCCACACTTCTCGCATCTCAGCTCGCCGCTCGACCTCTTGCCCTCACCCTTCGTCAGATGAGAACCCTCACTTGCACGCCTGGCACGTGTTCTCGACACCTGGTTATTGCTAGCCATGTCCGCAAACCCGTCCGCGACGGCAGAGTCCTGGTTCTCGCCCTCATCCTCGACCCCGTTTGCAATACCAATCCTTTTGTTCATGTCCACAATTTCCCTAAGCGTAGGTCTCCGAACACTCGAATTGAAACTTCGACGATGCGAAACCCTCGACGGAGTCTCATCGTGTTCGTTCAAAGCGGCTCGCGCAGCCCCAGCATTGTTCACCGCAGACGCGTTTATGCTCTTCCGTCTGGTGACTCGGTGGGAATTGTTGATTGACCCAAGAGAAACAGAATGCGAGTGCTGCCTGGAGGAGGAGTGCCGCATCGGCATGCCCGACGAGGGTGTCGAGTTCATTGAGTGACGATGTTGGCTTTGAGAACGCGCTTGAGGTTCCTGTTCTCAGACCGTAAATTCAGATGATCTTGTGGAACCCTAGACAAGAAGTACCTTTGAAGTGGCCATGATGAAGGGTATCGCCTGTATTGGCTCTCTTGATCTCCGGCTCTAATAAGCCAGAAAGAGAGCCAATGTTTTAATTGAGGTGTGATTGGAATCGGTGGGCAGACTGCATGTGTGGGCCAATCTCGCGAAAATGTTGGTTGGTATATACTGGCAGGAACCCTCTATTTGTCCCTATCCTCGTGGAAAGCGAAGAGCAAGATGGAGTGTTTGTAAATAGCTGGCGGATTGAGTGGTCGCAAAGTATGATCCGGAGCTGGATGGTAGGGTACGCTGTCAGAAAAGCGTCCTACGCGTGGAAGTGGCTGTGCCTGTGTCTGATCCGCCAATTGGGAGGGGAGCGAGCCAATGGCAATTCTTTCCGAGTGGGACCGCCGGCAAGTAAGGAGGAACGAAGTGAGCGTGGAAAGGGAGAAAAGAGCAACGGCTGGCGTTCATATAAGGGTAGGACAATAAGGTACTTTATGCAGAGTGGAGTGTAGGGCGTGGGCGTAGGATTTTATTTTCAAAGCTTCCGCTACTCTTAATTCATGTTCCATCAATCTTCCGACCAGTCAGAAGAGGATCGACAGATTTGGGGGGGGTTGTTTGGAGAAGGGAGATGGCGGGGCGTGTGTGCGGGGCTATCATATCTAGTATAGTGGGACTTGGGGGGGTCAGCAGATCCCAGTCGAGCCAGAGAGCGCAATTAAGTGGCCAGACCGTGCGAGAGGCAGTCACGCGCATTCGCCCGCCGGCGGCCATGGGATTGCGCAACACGGACGAAAGTTTCAACGAAAACCTGCCTCGAAATGCATGTCATCGGCCGGATCATCTTCATTATCATCATCGTAATCATGAACCGCAATAAATCTATCAAGTGGTCTGTCTCTAAGAAACAGTGTATTCGCGCAATGGAGTTCGGTGCTTCTTTTTGATCATGGCATTTCCATCTGTCCTCTCTCCGCAACTGCTAAAAACGCCCCCAAGCTTTCGTACCTGAATTTTGAACAGCAAATCAAACCGCGCCCTGCCAGCAAACGCCCCGTCCCTGATCGAGTAATGATCATCTGCAAGCAACTGGACCTTGTGGCCCTGCCAGGCTCTCAGACTCACAGAATTTCTATCTGAAGCACTCCTGTGAGTCTGTCAAGTCCAACATCGGGCTGAGCGAGGTCTTGCGTGGCAATTTGTCTTTCTTTATCAGTTTCCACTCTTTATCACAAACTCACCCCAGCTGCTGGAAAGACTGGAAGCCCCCTTGTGCCCCACTTGGAACGGGTGAAATTGAAGGGTAAGCTCCGCAGAAGCTCGGGCTTGTACGCCATCCCCAAGCCACACTCTCCGGGGCTCGCGGGGACGGGCATGTTCCACCCCTTCCAGAGCTGCCTCCCCACAGTTACAGATGTCAAAGATCGAGGACCAAAACCCTATCTGTCCATTTGATTCGTGATCGACTTTCATCATCGAGGCAGTAATCTTGGCGAAGAGTGCGCATAAGTTAATCATGCCATTTGTAGTAGAGCAATGAACCTAGCAATCAATGTGCCTGGGGTAGATGATGCACTAATTCCTGTTTCTCGGAAACTTTTGGTGGGACATGTCATGATTCATACCGAGCATACGCGAGTGTTCATAGTGTTCCAGCCCTAGTTACTGGCCTGCGCTCTTGGGCTGGAATATTCAAAACGCCATCTATCATCGAATCGAAATTGGCCTGGACGGCATGTCCCGAAATGGGACTCCGTAAAGACCCATTGGTCAGTACCTTTTCATCCACGTTGATGACTGTGCTAGGCCACTGGATCCAGTATCGCCAGGTATCGTCAAGCTCATGATAAATGTTATTGCTAATGTGGCGAGCCCAACCTTTCATCCACCACTGTTACGAAGGTTAGCAATGCTTCTGCAATCCGAGGGCGGGGGCTCACGTAGTCATCCAGGTGGTGAAGAATGACGCAGTAATGTGCGAGAATGATCAATGCGGCAGGCCTCTTATCGTTCAGCATATCTAAGAAGTATTGTGGAAGCTGCACAGGCCACATGAACGCTAGAGACACTTCACACTCAGAAGGTAGCTTGTTGTTTAGTCTCACGAAGCAATCCCGTAGCTGATTCAAAGCTGTCTTGCATGCTGCAATCGCGTCATCATCGCCAGAGGCGTTGCCGCAAGTCCTCTCGAGGTTGAGGAGCTGTTCCTCAAGCACCGGGGGAAGGCTCGTTGCTGCAGGTTCTTCTTTGTGGTCATGAAGTAGGCGGCTTAACCTGCCATCTTTGATCCACGGCCAAACACTCATGATGACAGAATTGACACCACGGATAAGCGGTAGCCACTCATCTAAATCGTCGCCATTGTAGCTGAACATACCGAGACTATCGGAGGCTTTTGGAGATTCGAACCCGTAGACCACAATGAGCGAGGAGAGCGCGAAGAAAGCGTCACAATTGGTCTGATCCATCTTGGTCATAATGGCGCGGAATCCACTCAAGGCTGCGTCTTGCTGCTGGGCGGCAATGTTTGTGTAGTGTTTTTGCATGTGTGGTCTTAAATGGCTGAGGTGCAGTGCTGAGATGGCAAGGATGCCGCGCATCAAAAAGGCACGGCCGAAAGCCTCTTGCGGTACAGTGGTCTGCCATATTCGGTGGGACTCTGCACGATCGGACAAGGTGAAGCAGGTCTCTGTTGTGAAATGGTGTAGTAGTTCCAGCTCGTCCATCTGCAGATCTGGCAAGTATTTTCCTGACTTTTCTAGAGAATCGTTCTGGGCGGCAGGAGATGGCTGCGCCGGGCTTTGACTTGTGAGCTTGCTCTCTGAGCGACGGTGCGACTGGGGCCTAGAAGCTGGGTCTGCAGGTTTGGGAGGGTTTGAGAGAAAGTCGCAAACGATGTCATGCTTGACACAATTAGAACATTGAGGTCTAACTTCGTTACACTGCAGGTAGCAAAGAGACAGATGGTTAGCGCGGTCCATGCATTTGGCAACACAAGGACTTGGGGGTAAACGGCTTGATAAAGCGAAGTGGAAGATGAGAACGTGCCTTGATTCTGCGCCGTTTGCACTGACCGCAGCCATTCCGACTCTTCGGATGACTCTTACGAGAAACCATTCTCGACGTGATCTGTAGAAAATTGCGTGACAGGCGTAAGGTTTGACAGAGGGGAGAGCCGGGGCGATTCCGAAGTAGAGAGGGGGCTTAGGAGGCGCGGATAGTCCTCGGACTAGAAAAATGTTTGGAGGCAGTGGGAGGAAATCATGAATGGCATTGAGTACAATTGTTCGAAACAGAATCAACAACCTATTGAGCTCGATGCGAAATGGGGAAGATGCAAGTCGGGTGCCGTCACTGCAGAACCGTTGCCAAGCCCTCGGTCTTACGTTTTCCCGCATTGATATGTCCTATAGGTGTCAAAAGTAAGGTACCTGGCGCGAGTTCATCGACACATCTTGTGGCAAAACCCATAAGGCAACTTGATCTCTGCAAAGCTATCATACCATCTTCCGAGGTGAAGTTGCCTGCAGTACCTTGCAAGGTGCCTGAGAGAAATCTGATATCCTCGAATAGCCTCACCCCCTCCATATAACCCAATCGGACGCTAAAAGTTAGCCCCCGCATCACCACTTGTCCCCTTGGTCTACTTGCAACGCCCTGCCGACTCTCCCCTGGGCCGCCCCACCCCCTCCCTCTCCACCCTCCCAATGATGGAATTCCGCAAAGTCGGCCGCGGCGGCGCAGGAAACTTCCTCCCGCCTCCGCCCAAGAAATCCCCGAAGCCTCCCTCAGAGGTACTCCCCTCCACCCCCACTCCCACCTTTTACTGACCCCGCCAGGACATCGAAGCCCAAAAACCCCGCCTCTCCACCTCACCCCCATCCCTCCCTCCCGCAACCCCACCACCAGAAACAAAACCCCAATTCCAGTACTCCCACTCCGGCCGCGGAGGCGTGGGAAACTACGCCAGCACTAGCGAGCTGGTAAAATCACGGAAGGCGAGTGTGGATGCGAGGCCCGCGTCGAAGGAGGTGAAGGCGCCGGAAGTAGGGTATTATGGGAGGGGCGGGGTGGGGAATTGTAGGAAGGAGAGTGGGGATGCGGAGGCGGAGGAGGCGAAGAGGAAGAGTGAGATGGAGGAGAGGTATAAGCGGTTTGAGGAGGATATTGAGATGGGAGTGATGAAGCCGGAGGCGGTGCATTTGGGGGCTAAGGAGGGGGGAAAGGAGGGGGGAAAGGAGGGGGAGTGAGTGTGTTTGTTTGTATGTGGGGTTAGAGAGGGGGTGTGGGATGTGGATGGATATGTATGTTCGATGCTCGGTTTGATACCCCTTTATCTATGGAGGATTCTACTGTTGAGATATGGATCGGTTGTCAATCAGGGACGTATATAAAACATAGCGAGTTGAGATTGATTTGTTGGATTAACGAGATTCTTGCTGTTTGTTCGATGATCATTAGGGCATTAACAAAAGATCCAGCACATTACACGACCTTGGTAACCAATTTGCCAGTGTTCGCTCCCTCAAACAACCTCATCCATGTCTTCGGCACCTCCTCAAACTTGGTCTCGACGACCGTCTCATTCTCCTCCCCAACCTTGATCTTCCCCTCCTTCACAGCCTGAACCAACGTCTTCACAGTCTCCGGTGCTCGACCTGTCGCCATAAAATCATGAATTATGAGGCCTTTCAATTCGATACGGTTGCCTGCGGGATTTTAATTTAGCCTTGCTCTTCAGATGTAGAAAGAGAAGTTATGAAACGAGCCGCAAAGGTATTTCGTAGGAATATCCCCCCAGGAATTCCTTTTTCCTGAACAAGTTGGGGCATATTGAAACAGCAAACAGGACTTACTAATGACCTCATACCAATTCTTCAGCCCTGTTGCCTCACTCTTGTTATAATCGCTTACAGCCCCACAAGCGGCCACCCTCCCATGCCTCGCCATCCGCAAGAGCATCAAATCCAAGATTTCCCCCCCAACGTTGTCAAAATACACCTCCACAAACCCCTCCGTCGCCTCAAACAGCTTCTCTTTGAAATCAGGCTTCTTGTAGTCCACGCAGACATCGGCGCCCAAGCTCTCAACCCACATACACTTCTCCTCGCTCCCCGCCATCCCAATCACCTTCCTACACCCCAGTATCTTCTTCGCAATCTGCACAACCATGCTACCCGTCCCACCAGCAGCCCCCGACACCACAACCGCATCGTCCTTCCCAGCCCTCGCAACCTCAAGGCCATACCACGCCGTCAGCCCCGTGTTGCCCAGCGCACCGAGGTAATGCGTATCGCTAACACCCGGGATATGCTGCACAGGCTGGCAGGCACTGGCGTCTTGCACGGCATACTCCGCCCACCCCATCGACGCGCGGACTGTATCCCCTTTCTTGAACTTCGAGGACTTGCTGTCGACAACTTCGGCAATGGCACCTGCGCGCATAACGGCGCCTTGCGGAACGGGCGTGGTGTATAGGCGGGCTGGGTCTACGTCCTTGCTGATCCAACCGCGTTGGGCGGGATCATTGGAGAAGTAGACGCTTTTGACTAGGATTTGGTCGTCTTTGAGGTCTGGGAGATGGTTGGTTTCTAGGGTGAATGTGGGGGAGGGGCCGGTGAGGGAAGGGTGGTCAGTTGGCTTGTTGGTGAGGATCCATTGGCGTGTCTGCCTTGGGATGGACGACATGTTCTTGGTAGTGTAATTCTTTCTGATGAAAGGGCTTTTTGCAGGTAGATTGATAGAATTGCAGATGTTTGTTTTGAGGTAGCAATTGAGGAGTTGATGGGGAGAATGAAGAGGAGAAGGATGCCTCATATAAAGACTAACCGTAGGCCCCAACTGTCATCACAACGGGTGAGAGCCGTGGTCCAGAAAGCAAATCTGCCAAACGCTTCCTCGGTCCGTGGGAAAGGCGAATGTAAACAGTGACGTCATCGATGGTGGGCGAGACAGGCCATTGCGGAATTTGAAGCAACGAAAGGAAGGAGTTGAGAAGAACGCCTTATGCTTCTCTTTCATTTGATGATGCCGACGACTTGACTCGATGATAGAGTATTCACGAGGCTTATGATGGCACACTGGCGATGAGAATTGGCGCAAGTCAGGGCGACCGGGCTTGCTGGTGCCGTTGTGCTCGGAAGAATTTGCCTTTCAAAAGGGGCTAGAGTCTTAAGAGTCGATTGGTCGAATCAATCTTAGATGTTTGAAGTCGCTGACGCCCTGCTAAATCTCTCCATCGTCTTGGAATGGTGCTTATCCTGACAGTTCTGAGTTGGATCCTTCAAAGATCGTGTCGTCCTTAATTGGGGCATAGAAGTGGAAGTCAAAGATTCTGAAGAAACTGTTCCGATCTCAGCCGTTCTCCCCATGCTTCTTTTGCACAGTCTAGTGATCTCTAGGTCAGCTTCGGACCCTCTGTATCCCTGGGGAATTGACTCCGAAGAAAGCCAGACAAGGGGCCTGCTGAAGCAGCCGGAACAGGCGAGATCTGGCAGCTGAAGTAGCACGGCATAATTTTACGGGCAAGATATCTTCCATACCCGCATCACAATCATAAATCCCCAAGCGCCTCGCTGTAACGACACCGTCCCTTCTCCCGTCAATCCACATTCATCACATCCTCTATGCCACCCCCAACCAACAACCTCCTCTTCGCCTTCATCTTCCTTTTCACCCTCGCCTCCTCCACCGTTTCCTCGACCACCTCCTCCTCCTCGGCCACTTTCCCTGTTTCTCCCCTCTCCAGCGCCTCCACTGCCAACCTCTCACTCCCTTTCATTCTAGGTAACAAATGCTCACCCTCGGCCACGACCTTCGCATTCGCCAACATCTCCTTCTCCCTATTTCCCCTCATGCGCTCCTTATAGAACCGCCTTTCCCTCTTGGCTCTAATCTCTGCCACGCGGTCCATAGCTTTTATAGTCGTGGCGACGAGGTTGCGATCGTAGCGCACGGGGACATTGCGGCGGGCTGCGAATGTGAGGGTGCTGTCGACGGTCATTTCTTTGCCGGAAGCACGCCGGAAGGCTTTGGTCCATTTGAGCTTTCGGGGGTTGCGCTTCATTTTGAACTTTGGCAGGATTAGTGAGGGAGAGGGTAGAGGGGAAAGAGAGGGGGGTTACATTTTTGTGGCATTTAGAGCGGCAGAATTTGAAGAGTTTGGCGTCGTTGCGGACAAAAGTAATGCCTGTACGGGTGAGATGGGGGGGTTTGAGGTAGATTCGGGGAAGGGCTTACCTTTCGAAGGGAAGCAGGGCCGTGAGCAGAAGTAGCAAGTTTCGATCCTGTGTCATAGCTATTATTCCAGAGGCTATGTCGTTCCACACAATAGACATACCTCATATTTGCGGTAGGATCAGTTTCGGAGATGGTGGAGCGAAATCCATTGTAGGTTCTCTGCTTGTAATACTTGTGCGGAAAATGTTCTTTCAATAACTCTAGTCCTAATGTAGCTAGTGAAGTAACAGGGATGTGCGGGCAAATTCAACATCGAGTCCGCTCTCTGCAATATGGTGATATCACAGAGCTCTAATCTCTTCCGATCTGTGGCTCTCTACCTTTGTTCCGAAGGTCGGCAGGCTGGACCAACAACCAAAGCCCCGCTCGGGTATGGCAACGACCATTGCCATTGGGGCAGGAATCGCCGCCGCTGCATTCTTCGTGAGCTCGATCACAACCCTTTGCCAACGCTCTGCTGAACGTCCTTATTAGGGTCGCGCAGGATTGTTAGCTTTAAAGAAACACCGTATGGGAAGAGGCGTGACCGGAGCGCTGACGGCGTATTACAAGGGGGGCTTTGAGCCAAAGATGAATCGGAGGGAGGCGACGTTGATATTGCAGATCAAGTATGATACTTCGGCAATCGCAGGAGAAGGTTTTGCTGATGACGAGATCAACAGTGAGAGGATGCTCACAAGGGATAAGATACGAAAGAATCATCGACAACTTATGCTTCTGAATCACCCAGATAGAGGCGGAAGCCCGTATTTGGCTACCAAGGTCAACGAGGCGAAGGAGTTCTTGGAGAAGTCACAGGGGAAATACTGAGGGAGAGGCGGCTGTACGGCGATTGCGTATCTTTATGGGATTTGGCATAGCGTGGAGTTGGATTTGCATCAGCGCGGCGCTTGGGTAAAAGACCGGCTTCTCTCCACCATGCTCTTGCTAGACTCGGGCAAGGAACTGTTGTGGGAGGTCAAGTGCTGAGGCAGAAAATGTGGGAAAGAGAGAGGACAGATGTCAGGAAGTGAGGGAGCTGGGAGATTGGGCTGGCACTTGGAGCATACTCCCCTCACCAGTCCAGCGAAGGTCGTCAAACATGTTCGAAGAACGAATATCGACTCATTCGGCTATTTACAGTGTGTGCAGTAAGTACGAAACTTTATAGGCTTTTCGGCATCGCCTCCGTTCTCTCAATGAAATGTGCGAGTGTCTTCGTGAGCCCCTTCCTCCACTCCATCGGAAGACCATGCCCCCTGTCCGGTACCGGCACATATGTCAAACCCTTCTCCGGGCCTCCGAGCTCTGCCGCTAGAACCTCCCCATGCGTGAAAGTGATCATTCGATCGAGAACACCGTGCACGACCAATATCCTTTCTCTCCCAACCTGATTCCCCAACTCCTTGAGCTGCTTCGCACTCTTATTATGCGTCGCTGCCGCAAGGGCTTGAAGAACAAAGCCTTTGCCTGTGAATTGATCTAGGCTTCGGCGTTTCATGAGTTCTTGTGCAGCGAACCTATCGCCATTAGTCGGAAAGTGTCCTTCGGCGTCTGGTTCGTTCAGCCATTCTGAGGTGAAAAGGCGATCTTTAGTGTTGGCGAGTTGCACGTCTATATGTCTTGGAATACTGGCAATCGAATCAGTACATGGCCGACTCCATACAATGATGGATGTTTAGTTTACAAGAGATTGATTCTCTCTCTGAGAGTCTGTATCCAGCTGCTAGTATTGATCAACCTTGGACCCGTTGCTAGGAGAGAAAGCGACGCTACTCTATCAGGTATCATCATAGCCTTTGCAAGCCGTCAGTTTGGTGAGCAATAGGCGAACTCAAGAGATCTTACGAGTTCCTGTGCAATCATCCCCCCCATGCTGATGCCGATAATGTGCAATTGCCGCTGTGTTGTCCATCCCACGTGATCAATCAATTCAAGACTATCTTTCGCCATTTCCGATGTGGTGTATCGAAGTAAGGGCTTGTCTGACAGTCCCATACCCCTGTTGTCGAAGACAAGACAGGAGTATTTGGGGCTCTGATCTCTATTGGTATTCTGACCATGTCCAAAGTCCTTTGTTTGGCGTTGCCATGCTGTCTTGAGAGCGCCAAGACCCATTATCCACTGATAGCCCTATGTCAGTGGTGGATAACATATAACACAGGGAACGAGTTGGCGCAGAGAAAGTGCTTTATAGTGATGTGTTCTTGAATTTGAAATCAAGGCATAGGAACGACATGCTACCAAACCAAGTTTTGACATACCACAAGTCGTATGGGCCCATTACCATGAATCTCATAGGATAGATTGATAGGACCCCATCTGTCCTTTGCTACTGCATAGAACCCTTCTGCTGCTGGTTTGAGATCCCACACAACTCCTTCGAACTCAGGATGCTCCACAATCTCCGCCGCGGAGAGAGGCCTTTGTGTATCGTTCAGCATTTGGGCCACTACTCATCTAAAACATTTACGCGCAACTTACATGCTACTCCAATGGTGTGAGACAGTTCGAGATAGTTACATTCATCAAAAGGCCCAAATGGTGCGTGATAAGTGACTAGTACCTTTTGGGGATAGATATCAGCGGTCAACGATCATTTAAGTTGTCGATCATCGACTTCTAATTGCTGACGTTCAATGCGCAAATGCTGCAGCCTGGCTAAGAAAGTAAAGCTTTCGGATAAGAAGAGTAACCCTAACAGCATCAATTTGAGTCCAAATTGCCAAAGGAAGTGCCTACTCCCTCATTGGTGAAATTGACACGCTTATTACTTAGGCCTCTTTCTGTGTGGTTCCTTAACGTCGATTTCAACAAATGAAATGCTAGAAACATTGTAAAACGGAAGATCTTGGATTCTTGTTTTCACCTGCTACTTCATTGTTCATAAGATCAAATCAACTCTACTATACAACGATCTGGCTATCCTCTCATGGAGCCCCACCAGCAGACAATGGTCCAAGATGATAATCCATTCAGCCTTCCCCCAATCACCAATCCCCCAGCCCCGATCTTCGGCGGCCAATCGAATAATGCTTCACCTACTCTGCCTGAACTCAACTTCACTGACGGCCCAATGGATGCCCAAAACGATGATCATGATGGTGGGCAGGATGAAACCAATGACGCGAAGAGAAGGAGGATAGCAAGAGTACGGACGCCTCATATCCCGTGTACCGAATGGCCGCGTTGACATAGATATTCGACAGGCATGCGACATGTGCCGAAAGAAGAAGATCAAATGTGATGGAGGCATGCCGGCATGTAAGAATTGCATCAATTACAAAACCGAGTGCATCTTTACCCAGGTGGAGAAGAAGCGCAACCCTCCGAAAGGGTACGTATCGAAGGCAATCCTCCCAAATGAAGTACGCTGAACCAGGCTCCAGTGCCAAGTACATCGAAGGGTTGGAGAACCGCCTAGGTCGAATGGAATCTCTACTCAAGCTCTCCGGACTACTGGGTGAGGAGGATGGTGGTCGCACAGATCTCGGCACACTAGAAAAGAAGCTTGCGGATAGACACAGCGAAAGCAGCAGCGGAACACCCACCAGAAGTTCTCATACATCACCAAAGTCAGGAACCCAGCCTCGAACGTTTGATACACCGCATACCACTCCTCAGCTGGACAGAATGCCCACTCCGCACATGGGCACTCCTCCCCAACCTCCTAAGGAAAAGACAGCAGAAGTAGAGGAGCTCTCGGACATGATGTGCTCGCTTGTGACAAACAATTGTGGTGAATCAAGATACATTGGTACTTAATCTGCGTAAGACGATGTTGATAAAAGCTGACTTTGTATTACCAGGCTCTTCATCTGGATTTTCGATATTCTCACCTAAAGGTATTCAATGGGTTAACGAAAAGACCGGCGATAGCTCTTTCCAAGACATGGTTCTCACCGCATCAGAGCATGATATCAAGTGGTCTTACTGGAAACCAGAAGTCTTTGGTGATCTTTTCAAACGAAGGATATTCCAACGACTACCGCCACGAGAGGAAGTACTCTCTCTGCTAAGCGATTTCTTTCAGAATTTCAATTGCATGTTTCCATTGTTTCACGAGCCAACATTCATGCATCTAGTCAACAGGCACTACTCAAACAATCCGTATGAGGGAGGAGGATGGTGGGCAAGTTTCAATGTGGCACTAGCGATTGCGCATCGGCTACGTGTGATGAGCAATGCAGTTCCACAAGAAGAGGATAGGAAGGCTTGGGGCTTTCTGAAGAATGCAATGGGTTGCCTTACAGAGCTTACAATGCGAAATACGGATCTGCTTAGCGTACAAGCTCTCCTCGGCATGGTAAGATCACTTGACCCCTTTGCTGCTCTCGTTCCGATACTAAACAGACGCATAGGCCCTGTTCCTCCTCGGTACACCAAATCCGCAACCCTCATTCTTTTTACTCGCAGCTGCTATTCGACTTGCAAACAGTATCGGACTTCACAAGCGAGGCTCCAGCTTTAATCTTAATCAAGTAGAAATTGAGCAGCGAAAGCGAGTCTTTTGGATTGCCTATCTACTTGACAAGGAGTAAGCTATTTACCCTAACAATTCGGAATCTCTCTGATACTATACAGTATCTGTCTCAGGTCTGGACGCCCCCCCGCGCAAGACGATGATGACATGAACGTCGAGTTACCTGTTGAAGATCCAAGCGACAACATCGGAAATGTGCCTTTGGCCGATGGTAAAGGAAAGGCAAACCTTTTCAGATTCATGGTCACATTTGCAATTATCGAGAGCAAAGTCTACAAACAGCTTTACTCGACCAAAGCCGCCAAACAATCGGATGGCGAACTCCTCAACACAATAGGTGAGCTTGACAAGGAGCTAGAGGAATGGAAGGATGGCATCCCGCTCGACTTCCGACCTGAGCACGAGATCAAGGCATCACATACCCCTATGATACTCCACATTGTGGTCATGCACTTCGCATATTACAACTGTCTCACTACGATCCATCGAATGTCCGTCCATCACGGATATTGGACGAGCCGACTGTCGAATTATGCTATCTCAGGCCTCAACGCTAGGCCACTGAACCCTCGAGTATTCTCGTCAGCCGCGCTCTGCGTCCAAGCTGCCAGAGCATCCATCCACTTGACTCGCTACATTCCCCAGGGAGATTTCTCCTGTGTCTGGTAGAACCTTCCACTTCTATTTACGACTTTTTTGCTGACAAGGTACCAGGCTAGTCCTATACTTCCCTGTCTCAGCTCTGGTAACCCTCTTCGCAAACATCCTCCAAAACCCGCAAGACCCCCGCGCCCGCTCCGACGTAAGACTGATGAACCAAGTCGTCAATTTCCTCTCTCTGCAAGCCGTTACCGAAGAACAAGGCTCCATCAAACGCATGCTGAGCGTCTGTACCGAATTCGAGCGCATCGCACGAGTAGTCCTCGAGAAAGCCGACAAAGAAACCTCACGCCGAAGACGGCGCCCCAGTAAACAAACCAATACCCTGGAACCCGACAACCCACAGCACATACCGCAAAAACGTGCAGCGCCTCCGACGCCTCAACCCAGCAACGCGCAAACACCACAAAACGTCTTTTATCCCGGCTTCACCGGCGATCTCAACGCCCCTTTCAATCCTTCACTCTCGGGCTTCTCCCCCTCTTTCAACGACCTCAACCTCCCCATCGACTTCAACACCCCTCCCACCACGAACGAGTTCTCCTCTCTAATGCCTGACGGCATGAATTTCATTCCTCAGCAGGATATGGGCCAATTCCAGACCGATGGCAACGCGCCGTTGAACACGGGATCGTTTCAGCAGCCATTCGTGTCCCAAGATCTGTGGCAGATGCCTATGACGTTAGAGTGGGATTGGGCGGAGATGGCTGGGGTGAATGGGGTGGAGGGGTATGAGGAAGGGGGGCAGGGGTAGATGCATGGTGGGGCTGGTGTTGGTGTGCAGGGTTAGGTAAAGGATATTGGCGTCTTTTTGGCATGTGTGGGCTGGGACCATAAGCATGGATTTGGATGGGGAGGTGCATGGATACGGATGAGGGAGGCGCAGGCATCGAATTACGTGCATCGAGTTGCGTGCATCGAATTGTATATATGACGCTGCTTATGAGGATGCGGTTTCTACGGGGAAGCGGAGCAACACCATTTTGACAGTGGTGACTGGGCGATTGTTGGGCGGTAATGGAAATGGGTCTGGCATTGGGAAGTAGACTTGAGGATGAATAGTAGTGTATAAGATGTACAGGCGAGAGGCGTTCAATGAGTACGAAGCTCGGTTCAAATATCGATGGAGAAGCATTAGGAAGGTTAGGAAGAGCGTTTTCTCCGCCATGCACCGGTAGCAGAATCAGACCGGACTACTCCATGCTCGTACAACGAAGAGCATTGGAGAGGAAGACAGGTCGACCTTACTATAGGTACTTATATACAGGACCACGCCCCCACTCATCCAAACGGCCGACCCCAGCAACCCGAAATACCGCACCAGCAAGAATCCCCGCCTCCCTCTCCCATCTCAACGCAACCCCCACTCCTCACACCAGCCCCTCCAAACACCACCCACCCACCTCCCCTCACTCCACCCTCCTCGCAGCAACAGCGCCCCCCGGCCCAGGACTAGGCGGATCCAACGGCTCCGTCGGCGGCGGGGGCGGCGCGCTCTTCCTACCCTGGCCCCCAAAATACTTCTCAAACTCCTGATTATCCTCGAACGGCCTCTTCCCCAGTATACGAACCAGATCATCACGGCCCAAGACCTCTTTCGACAACAACTCCTCAGCCACCAAGCCGACCTCCTTTTTCTTTTCCGTGAGGAGCACGCGGCACTGGTTGTAGGCCTCGTCGATGATGCGGCGGACCTCGATGTCGATGTTGTGGGCCGTTTCCTCGCTGAAGGGCTTGTGCAGTTGCTGCTGGTCTTCTTCGAAGTAGACGTACCCGATTTTGGAAGACATGCCCCACTTCGTGACCATGGCGGTCGCCATCCGTGTGACCTTGTTGAAATCGTCGCTCGCGCCGGATGTTACGCTTTCGAAGTGTAATTCCTCTGACACCCGGCCCCCGAGCGTCATGGCCATGCGATCCATGAGCTTGTTGACGCTCATGAGATAGACATCGCCGGCGGGGAGCAATTGGGCGTAGCCCAGAGCGCCTTGGCCGCGGGGGATTATGCTGACTTTGAGAAGGGGGTCGGCGTATTTGAAAAACCAGCCGCAGATGGCGTGGCCGGCTTCGTGGTAGGCGACTGTGCGTTTTTCTTCGGGGTTGAGGACCAGGGATTTTTTCTCCAAGCCGCCGATTACGCGCTCGATGGCTTGTTCAAAGTGGGTCATTGTTACTGTGGAGGCGGAGGTGCGGGCAGCTGCGGTTTCTATGTTAGTATTTAGAAATTCGGAGAGGAGAAGAAGAAGGGGGGAAAAGGGAGAAAGGCATACCGATAAGGGCAGCTTCGTTGACGCAGTTGGCAATGTCTGCTCCGGAGAACCCGGGGGTTAAAGCTGCAAGACGGCCTGTTAGGTGGTCCATTTCTTCGTTAGTGACGACCTTGCCGAGGTGGACGGCAAAGATTTGTTTGCGGCCTTCCATCGTTGGGCGGTCGATGGCGATGTGTCTGTCGAAGCGGCCGGGGCGGAGGAGAGCTTTGTCCAGGACATCAGCCCTATTCGTGCCTGCAAGAACAACGACCTGCTCCGAAGTATTGAAACCGTCCATTTCGGTCAGAATCTGATTGAGGGTGCCTTCTCTTTCGTCATTGCCACCGAATCCTTGACCCTTTGCTCTTGATTTGCCGACGGCGTCGATTTCATCAATGAAGATGATGCAGGGCGTGCTCTTGCGGGCTGTTTGAAATAGATCTCGGACTCGTGATGCTCCAACACCAACGAAGATTTCCACGAATTCGGAACCGCTTATGCTGAAGAATGGCACTCCTGCTTCTCCTGCAGTGGCTTTCGCCAACATGGTCTTACCTGTACCAGGTGGCCCGGATAGTAGTGCACCTCGAGGGATTTTGGCCCCTAATCGTTGATACTGGCCCGGCTCTTTTAGAAAGCTGACAAACTCCATAATCTCCTGCTTGGCCTCATCCATCCCAGCAACATCCTTGAACCTGACTCCAACGTCCGTTTCTTGGTTGAATTTCTTCGCTTTGCTTTTGCCCATGCCACCGAAGATACCACCTGACCCTCCACCACCACCGGCACGCCTTGTAATATAATAAAGACCTGCGAAGAAAAGTATAGTTGGCAAGAGCGATATGAACACTCCTCGCCATACTGTTGCGTTCTTGTATTGGACAGGTATGCACTCCGAGCTGGGTATGCCGAGCTCCTGTTGAGCATCGTCCAGTTTCCTTTCAAACGCCTCCACAGAGCCAATGGTGAAATAGTAGGAGAAGCCCTGGTGCTGTGCTGGGCTCTCGGGGTACATTCTGCCGGTAGCTTCGCGATGCAGATCGAGCTTGACCCTGTGCTTATCGAGTACGGTCAATTTGTCCACCAGTCCTTTATCTAGAAAAGTCGTCTTGAATTCTTGCCACGTTATCTCCTTTGAATTTTCGCCCGGCATTACCGTACTGTACAGCAGGTAGCCCACAAAAGCTCCAGTAATCAAAGTGCTTGTGTCCATTGATCCTGCGAACCCCTTCATAGGGGACCCGCCGCCGCTTGATGATTTCTTCTTGTTGCCTCCAGAACTTGATGACCCCTGTCTCCCTGTTCCTGAATTTGTGTTCTCATCGCTGTCTTTGTATTCCTCAGCAATGGTTTCCTCAGCCATTTGGCGAGCCAACTTCAATGTCAACCTGACAAGTTTGGCGGCTGTCGCAAGGTCCATCGATGCTCCACCTTGCAATTTATCAATGATCTCGCGGATCTCCGAAGGCATTCCCTTTTGTCTCATGTTTCCAAAGGCTTTCGCGATCCTATTAGCTTCAGACTCGGGCAGTCCTTTTCTGATCGTATTTAAGACTCTGTCTAGTATCTCCTCCTCCTGCTTAGTGAGCTTGGAAAACCCGGGCTTCTTGCCTTCCGCCCCAGACATAGGCCCAGCATTGTCGTAAAACTTTTCGAATCCACGGGGTGCTTTCCCTTGATCATTGTCGCTGAGCATAGAGCTTTGTAATGGGTGTGGGGACATGGGCCCAGCATTGTCATAGAGTTTTTCGAAACCTCGAGCAGGTTTTCCTCGCAACTTCGACTTTGCGGCTCCTCGCCCGGCCTTTGCATTGCCTACCGCATTCTGGCTGTTTTTGGAGTCCTTCGGATCATCCGGCTTGCTCGTGGCATACTTTCGTATGCCACCATTCGACAGTTGAGGGGCGCAAGAAGTAGTTGTGAATGAGGAGTAGAGAGAAGAGGTGTCACGACTCAGTTTAGACACTCGTGCGAGATGGCTCGACCGACGCAGAAGCGTGGTCATGGTCGTAAGGAGCAGGGTCCAAAATTTGGTAGACCATGCACAGGGTCAGTGAACGGTCGTAGTAGAACCGCCTCGTGTTCCCTCGATGCAATCGACTCCGGCTGATGTGTGGAGAGTGACGAGGAAAGTGGCGAGTCGGTGCTTTACGAGTAGTCTTATAAGCCTTGGTGACGAGGTGCAATTTTCTCGGATCAACTTTACCCCGGCAGTTCAAAGAGTCCGCATTCCGCACGTGACCTCGACCACCAGTATTGTTTTAACAACAGCCGTCATTAAAAATTGAAGGTTCCAAGTCAGAAAATGACTTGTCTTTCAAGTGACTCTCCCTCTTGGATTACGTTCTTCAAGTCTGGTATTGTTGTGGCGTATGTGCTTCGTGCTGACTTAAACCGTGTCAGCCCGAGGACATTTGGGTGGCAACCTGTTTGCTCGTTCTTGATTCCCCAGGGTTTCAATGTGAAGTTCAATATGCTCCTCAGGGAAGAAACGTATCTCTACTGTGTGCGAAGCTTGTATCCCCCACAAACTCAAATATCTGACTCGATCTTTTCTCCCAATTTCTCTTCTTTCATATCTCTCATCATCCATCTCACGTTCATTCTCTCAAAGCCTTACTCAGTCCTTTCAAGAAGAATTATGAAGCTCCCCCGTGTTTTCTTTGGTCTGCTTGGCCTGGGTCCCATGGCATACACTTCATTTTCAGGAAGGCTCCACAGTTCTGAGAGGCATGACGAACCAGACCGGAGATCCCAGCCCATTCCAATTAATCTTGAAACTCGTCATGAAATCGAGACTGGCAATTCTTCCCTCTCTCCAGCCCCCAACGATGCAGTTCTGTCCGCCCTTGGTGGACTTGAGCATTACAAAGCCGCTGCCATGGCGAAGATCATCGTTCCACTCGTTGCTGGCGCTAGACCAAGCGACGGGCTTCAAGAGAGACTCTGGGAGTTGCTGAAAACTCTCACTGAAGCCAATGGTGTAGACGCCTTCGATAAATGGGAGTCTCATTACTCAGAAGTTGGGATAGCTGCCTATATAGGCTTGATCAGAGTAGGGGCCATGATCGCAGCGAATCTTGGAAATTCGACGATCCTTTCTGAAGCGATGAAAGATTCTACCGCCTCACCAGCCATCAAGGTTCATCAGGACTCGTCTACCAACCCATCTAAGGTCCTCTTCCAGCAGTATCCGACAAGCACCTGGCCGCAAGACAAATGGATTGGCACTACGGCCAATAACCCTTTATTTGATTGGGGCGACCTCCAATGGGAAGCACTTCTTGAGCTAGAAGAACGTATCTATGAACAAGAAAAACTCCTTCCAGGCATGCTCTCAGAGGAACAGAATCTCGCGACACAACAGCTACAGGTATGCCAACCTCGACGACTCAATCAAACACCGCACTGACCTCCCACAGATCGACTTAGAGTGCATCGACTCCCGTCCCCTTCCCTGGTGCTATACACTCTTTCCCAACCCATCCCTCGGCGACGTGAACGCCCTCAACAATGGCGTTCTCGCGAAACCCAGATACGACAAGAACGATTCCGTAGTCTTGGCCGCCCGCCTCCCGCCGCCCAAACCCTGGCCCCCCCTCCCCCGCAGAATCGTCCCGGCCGTGTACGAGCAAATGACCTACGAAGGCAAAATCGCCTACGCAGTCCGCTACAACGAACCCCTCTTCCAATCAAACTTCCGTTACTACGGTAAGTCACCTTCCTTCACCCCTGCCAAGATCAATCCTAACGTCCATCTACCCAGACAACCGCAACGCAGCCGTCGGGCCCGTCAACCAACCCCTAGAAGACGGCTTCGCCTTCGACGACCTCGGACACGTCCTCTCCTACGACGGCACCACCAAAGAAATGCTCAACACCTGGCGCACTACCCTTCCCGTCATGTCAACCTCCAACCGCCAAGCCTTCCGCACATTGCAAAAGCACTGGTCCGACGCCGAAGCGCAAGCGCTCAAAGTGTGGCAAGACCTGTCCGATCGGGCCCTGCAAGTGCGCCTCGCGGAGGGCAGGAAGAAGTCGCATTTCGAGGCGGTGACAGAAGCGCGGCAGTTGGCGGCCGCGAACACATTTCCGTGGGGCGATGCGAAGATGGGGAGTCTGGCGCAGGATACGGTGGGTTATGGGGCGATGGACCGGGAGTGGATGGGGGAGAATTTTCCGGGGCAGGGCGATGATGGTTCGTATTGCTTTTATCCCGAATTTTTATAATTTGTTTAACAGAATATGGTGTTTAGGAACTCATGGGGCTAACTTCAAGGATAAGGAGCAGGCTGGGGAGGAGTATCCGTCGGATTGGGATGAGGAGAGCTCTCATGGGGGAGGGGGTGGAGGGCGTTAGGGTTCCTGAGGGTTTGGGGTTTCATAGGTATTGGGGATCTGGATGGTCTGCTTGATGGGTTCTTGGCTGGGCGTTGCTGGGTGCCGTATATGAATCTCGTTTCGAAAATATTGAACGTTGAATTCTGTGCCATTGGGGGTTTCGAGCCGATTTGGCATATTGAGGGTACCACGTGAGTTGCTGATCATCTTATCCCTCACTCTCCCCGAGTCCAAATCTGTGGACTTGAACTATCAGGCTCTTTAAACCAGAGGCTTCAAAAGCCTTCTATCCACCGAATCCAAGTCTATCTCTTGCCCCAACCTCTCCGCCTCTATCCAATCCCGCCTATAGGCACACCGGCCCAAAACCCAAGTCTACTCTATCACCTACAACACAGCCCTCCCCCCCTCTCCCATCCCAGCAACCCGACTCTCTTGCACCGGCGTCACCAGCCGCCCCTCCAACACCGCCGCCTTCAAATTCTCAATGACCAGCACCTCCATCTTCCTCTGCGTCTCCATCGTCGCGGTCCCCACATGCGGCAGCAGCACGCAGTGCTCGTTCCGGACCAAGCCTTCATGCACCAGCGGCTCCCGCTCAAACACATCCAACCCGGCCCCCCAAACCTTGCCGCTCTCCAACGCCTCCACAAGCGCGGCTTCATCCACAATCGGCCCCCGCGCGGTATTCACCAGCACGACCCCCTCCTTCATCACCTCAAACTCCCGCTTCCCGATCATCCCTCTCGTGACGTCGTTGAGTGGGAGGTGCACGCTGATAACATCGCTTGTGCGCAATAGCTCTTCGAACCCCACGTACGTCGCCCCGACCACGGCTTTCTCCTTGGACACCGGGTTGCGGTTGTGGTATTGGATGCGCATGCCGAAGGGGAGGGCGCATTTGGCGACCGCGGTGCCGATCCCGCCCATGCCTAGGATGCCGAGGAGTTTGTTTTCGGGGTCGTGCGTGAGTTGCATGGCGCCGCGCCATTTTCCGGCGCGTAGGGCGGTGGAGGGGATGTGTGTGTGTCGAAGAGCGCCGAGGAGTAGATAGATTGCTGTGGAGGCTGTGGAGGCGTCGACTGCGCCGGGGGTGTTGGAGACGGCGATGCCTGAATGAGGGTGGGTGTCAGTGAGGGCAAGTGGGCTGCGGATAGTGATATGGGAAGGTGCAAACCTCGTGCTGCGCAGGCGGTGGCGTCGATGGAGTCGTAGCCGGCGCCGTTGTGGCAGATGAATTTTAGTGAGCTTGGGAGGTTGGTGACGATATCCTGGTCAAAGCGGCCTGTGATCTGGGTTGTTGTGGTGAGCACATGGGGAGGGCGGCGTAGAGACGGTGGATATGGAGTATGGGGGACCCACATCCGTGGAGTCGAAGGTCCTGGATATTGCAACCACACCGTTGTAGAGGCCGCTTTGACAATCTCGAAGGAAATCGTTACGGGTGCCTTCGTTGACCTCCTGTATGGTGGGGTCAGCAATCGCACACCGGAAAATAATCCTGGCAGCAGGATAGTGAGAATGACGTACACGTAATTGTGCTATCGCTCTAAGCGCATCCCATTCTTTGTGCGCGAGGACAATCTCTCCAAGTAGTAGAATAATGGGTTTGATATGTTGAAAACCATTGCAACCCTCTGAAACTGACATGCTGAGTGCCAGAAGGTGGGGTAAAATGTATACATGGAAAGGAAAGTAACGATGGTTTAGGAAGGCTGGAAGGTGATTTCAACAGTCTCTCCAAGAAGCATCACGAAATCGAATCCATGATGAGACCCTGCGCCTTTTGCCTCCAACACGGGATAGCAGGGGTTATCCAATGAACTGCAGAAGGCAGAACGAAATGCTCCGGTCTGCATTGCATGAGACGCGATCGATATCACAGTCGAGGTCCTTTGGCATCGGCCAGTAGAATACCATGTCTACCATGACCAAAAACCGAGCCACGGTTGCCTATCATTTATTTGCCTGCAGTGGGTACCCCAATGGGACAACGTGGGGCAAAATTTGGTAGATCGACCATGCCTTGGGAACTGATGGGGGGAGGGAGTAATCGTCATGATTGGGGCAAGAAGGAATTGGCTTTTCTATCCTATCTGTCAGTGTGGGGCAGCGCAGCCGCAAGCTTTTGCCGTCCTGGGGCCCTGACTTTCCTCCTGTAGCTGTTAAAAGTACCTTGTGACTATCCCCCACGCCTTGCTCAGCCTGTTCGACGCCATTTCTCCAGACCTTCAGAAGCTTCTACTAACTTTCGCTCATTGCAAATCTCAAATCGTTCGATTTAATCTGGAGGGACTGCGTAGAAGTAGAAGATCATCTGATTGTAGACCCTGCAAGGGACTTGACTGAGGATAGGGAATAAAGCGGGACTCAATTCAAGTAAGGTACCGAGCGAGGAAGGTACCTTATCATATTTCCAATTACAAACGGGGTTTCGATGGTCAATGAACTCAGTTCGGCAATGACCACTCCATTAAGAATCGCACCAACCATACGGAATTATAGACCGGGCCTTTTCTAATTCTTTCTCCTTCCGGACCACAAATAGTAAGCGTAACGGTTTGACCTACGAGAGTGGCTACCTGAGGGTGAAGATTGGCAAAGATCATCCAGCTTCCCCACACTGTCGACACCTCACTCCCTCCCGTCCCGACCTCTCCCGCAAGCGACGTTGTCTATCATCTGCCTGGTGCCCTTCAACCTCGCACATCGTCTGATCATCCATCCTCCGTCGACCCTCATTATCTCACCCGATAAATAATTTGACGCGCCTCATGCTAGAAAACCACCGGACCTTTAAAATCATCCGGGCAACCCCACCGACCAGACGGGATTCTTGGCAGAATACTCCTCGCCCTATCTTCATCTTCGACGAGGGCCGTGTTCATTTCAGTGGCCACATACCCCGGAGCAATTGCGTTGACATTTATCCCCTTCCCAGCCCATTCATTGGAGAGAGCCTTGGTCAGCTGAGCCACTCCGCCTTTGGAGGCAGCATATGCAGGCACGGTCAAACCCCCTTGGAACGACAACAGTGAGGCAACGTTGATGATGCTGCCTCTTTTGCCTGAAGAGTTGGGCTCCTATTCCAACATGTGCGACCCGACGTCTCGACAAACTGTGAAGACAGATGAGAGATTGACTTGCATTACCTTTGGTTCCCGACCTTAGCCTGAAGCCGGTTGCAAGTCCGAGACGTGGGGCTGACCTCGTCTCAGTCCTCGATTGGGAACTCAGCGCTTGGATGTCTTCGCTGAATGGCCGCACAATTAACCAAAACATCGATTCGGTGGCCATCCTGGAGAATAGTGGGCACCAGGTCGGCAACAGAGGTCCTGGAAGCGAGGTCCGCTTAGTAGATTGTGGCTTTGCGACCAAGCTCTTCGGTACCAGTCTTTGTTGAAGTATTGCTGGCATCTCTCTAAATCCGTCTTAGATAGCCATATCTCTACTGCTTTTGACTAGATCGGTTTCACCTTGACGAGTAAGAGGTCAGCGCCAGCCTCTGCAAGAGCCAAGGCCATTGCCTGGCCGATTCCCCTAGTACCACCAGTAATGAGGGCTGTTTGGTCCTTCAGAGAAAACATCATGGTGGTTGTTTCGGAAGTCAAGCTGATTCGACGTTGTTTAGAAACCAGCGAGTGGCCGGGAATGTGACCGCGCTAATCGGAGAAGACTCTAGCGCGGCTCAGGTGTCAGCCCTATGGAGATGCCCAGCCATCCACTTCAACAAAAGATACAGCGGGGCTGGTACTAGCCACTTCATCGACCATGTAAGACTACAAGTGTCCCATGGTAGCATTATGTGCCATCAGAGTGCATTTTTCCAGTCCCTGTCCTTGTAAGCGCGATGAATCTGGGTGAATCCAACCTACGATACGTGAACAGTGAGTAGCCCCTCTACTGAATCTCCCCGAGCTGTCTGCTTAAGAGAAGAGTACCTATTGCGCAAGAACTGACCTTGATTGGTATCCCTAGCAAGCAGACCACAGCTCGTTCACACTCCCTCCAAACAATCAGTCACTGCCTCTGATGACTACTACTCCCTCACCTCTGAGGGTTCCAGTAATGATGATCGTACCGCCATCCACCGATATGCCACGCCCCCCATGCACCGACCAGCTAACGAAAGTCGGGATGATGTTCAATCTGAAGCGACCATTCCTCCGTTGAGAACAAACAAGCAGAAAAACCAAGAACAAGTTGAGAAGCCTACTGTTGCTTCCGCTGGTCACAACATCAAGAGGAAACCCGTCTCATCATCCTCCTCGTCCGAGGGCACTATCGTCCGAAGAACAAACAGAGAACTCAGCCCGCCAACACCGGGTGTCGACGACACACCATACATCCAGTTCGCTATCGATCAATTGACCCGAGATGAGGAAGTAGCAGGCACACGACAACAAAGTGCTGCTGTCGATCCATCTCATCCTCTTGACCGAGCACCGAGAGATGATCTGGTTTCCCAAAACCCAAGAGCCTACGGAGGACCCTCCTACCCTGTAATGCACAGACAACCTGACCTGCCTCGTACGTAAATCCCTTCGTTTTGATGGTCTCCCGTTCTGATTGTATGCCTTAGCAACCGACGACATTCTTCTTCCCACAGAACCAGCGACCGAAACCTTCAGATACCCTAAACTCAACTTTGTCCCTCCCTCCCTTCGGCCCCTGTCACTAGGAGCCCTCATACTTTGCTGCCTCCTGATGATAGCCGGTTTGATCTACTGCGCTGTCTGGCCCTCTGGCCACAGCGGTCTGTTTGCATACGACGGTGTTGGCACCAGCCGCTACTTCGTCTTTGAATACCTCCCCCAGATTCTTGCCAGCATCATCATATTATGGATTTTGATAATACAGAACGCTTTACACCGGATATTCCCATTCGTTGCGTTAGCATCCAGACGGAGTACCTATAATTCCGGAGTTCTCTTCACTGCAAGCCTATTCCCAACTAACTATTTGATCCCTAATCTGTCTTACTTTCGGCATGGTGACGTTGTCTTTGGAGCGTGTTCGGTAACACTCTGGCTCGCGCTTTTCACAGTGCCGCTTCAGGGCGGTCTGTTTCAAACGCGGTACTATATGGGGGACAGCGTTTGGAACTGGACAGCAGTACAGCCAGTCGCATGGACTCTTTTCGTTCTCTACGCCCTCCTGGTCCTCGGGCTTCTGGCTTTGCTATTCCGGTTCGCTCGTCATGAGACTGGCCTAAAATGGGACCCAGTGTCACTTGCAGACATCATGGTGATTTTCCATCGATCAAATCTGTTGACTGACTTTGAGCGATCGGAGATTGAGCGCCCCGTATCAAGACCAAAGAAAGACATTCGGCTCGGATATTGGCGGACTTCGTGGCAGGAGGCGGACACGTTTTATTGCATCGGAGACGAGAACTTACCGATACATCGCTACTCCTTGGAACGAGGTAGGATGAAGCCAATCGACGATGCGCCACCCCGGGACCTCGAGTCTCAACAACCCATCAAGTCCTCGAGATTTGACTCTCTGAGGACCGACATTCGGAACCCAACACTTCGATACAGATGGACGCCTTGGTTTCTCAGGGATTCTTTCGTCGTGGCATGGTTCGTCATCGCCATAGTGCTGATGATCGCTTTCATCGTGGCGAGCTTCGTCAATCAGGGGGTCGAGAAAGGCTTCCTTCCTCTACTGCCAGCACCCACAACGACACAAGGGTTTTCGCCAGCCGACTTCTTATACAGCTTCCTGCCATCGTTCATTGGAATGGTTCTCTTCCTTCTCTGGCAGCCACTCGACATGTACTTTCGAGCTCTCCAACCTTTCGCAAGCCTAGGGGATCCCCACGGACGTGGAAGCTCGGCTGAGCAGTCCTTGCTTCTCGACTACACGGCGTGCTTACCTTTCGAAGTCTCCATCAGGGCTGCACTGGCGGGACATTACAAAGTCGCATGGATATCGTTCATTGGGCTGCTCTCAATCATGCTTCCTATCCTTGCCGGAGGCGTTTTTACAGCACAGTTCAGGCCTGACACTCAGGATATTCGGATGATAGCCAGTATGCCCGGCTACGAAGCTTTGATCGTTTTTGTGATTGTTTACGCCTTTTCGCTCCTCATCATATGGCCCACTACGAAACGATACCTCCCTCACGACATCAACACTCTGGGTCAGCTCGTCAGCTTTTTCTATCAAAGCCCGTTACTGGCTGAAGCGGCGTTCAGAGAACCAAGGAGCAAGATTGACCTGGTAACGAAGCTGCTTGGGACACCAACAGGTGAAAAGACCATTCCAAGATACGGTTTTGGAGTCTACGGCGGGCAGGATGGCAAAGAACATCTCGGGATTGATAGGATCGAGAGACCGGGATACGGAGAGATGCTCATCGATGTGAGATGATATCCTACAGCATTTAGCGGGTGTGTCTTTGGTGGAGCATTTACGATGAAATACGACTTAGACGGATACCGTTCACGAATTGTCTGGCTACGACCAGCAGAGGATGTATAGATAGAAAATCTAATGTAATCTATAATCTTCTAATCAACTTGCCTATTTCATTCTCTCTGAATTGGTGGCATACCTGCAGCGCTCAATATGCATCTGCAACGCTTGCCCCGATTTAGTGGTTTTAATTGTCTATTGTCATTCTGAGCCTTCGGTGAATGCATCAAGGGCAAGACAACCATTGGACAAGACGCCAAGGACCTTGGTGTAGGCGCGAGAAATGGATGCGGATTCTGATAGGTCAAGATGCGGAAGACGCTAGCTTCCCCACCACGGTTATAGATGCCTTATCACTCCATCACGTGTGCACGTCCTTCTCATGTCTTGAGAATTTCTTGTAAGTCCCGTGTAAGATTCCTTGTTCGCGAATAATCCTTCTGGACAAATTAGGAGAAAGCCAAGTCTGATAGATCTGTGATCTAAACCAAGGGAGCATCGCTCGGTCCTATGCCGCGAGAGTCCTTTGGACGCTCGACAATCCTAGGCCGAATATCGAGACTACTGGGATACATGTCTCGTTTGCTACCGAATGAGCTGTGCAAGAATATATCTCAGCCTCACTGTGGCCGTACCTGGAATTCACGAAGCTCGGCGGTAGATGCAAGTTTCCCTCGCCTAGTATCCGGAGCAAAGGACGCAAATGGACTGCATTATGCAGCTGGGCAACATGACCACTGCACGCCTCGCATCATGCTTGTTTGGGCAATCTATCCCCGTCTGTGGATTCTGAGACATCAAGACTCTCACTCTCCATCAATCATCCACTCCTCGCCAAGCATTGCCCATACGTGCGCTGTACTCAGGGAGAATCGCCTTGCTTGCATTACTCGGGAAGCAATAGGCGTCGACCGCCCAGTATGCCCATCTGTTCTCTCTGGAAGAGAGCTATGCCTTTATGTGATTGGCGACCTTCTCGTAGCAACATCGAGGGTCTTTCTTTGACCGACATTTCTTAGGAGTTGGGTAAACAAATGAGAAGTGAGACTGAATGGAAACATGTTGTAAGCGAATGGTAGGTAGTGTCCTGGTGACCCTCCTGTGCTACCTCACGTATGCAGGGAAACAGGGTATTCGCCTATTGATGAACGGTGGATGTGTGTTCAAGCCCATTTACTCTCAGTCGCCTTGATGCGTTCTCTCTTCCTGAATCCTCTTTGTCTGCGACTCTCACCCCATTCCCAATGAGATGAATCTCAACATGAAAGCCTCGATCATCCTCTCTCTGGGGTTCTGCATCTCATTGGTCATCGCCGATATCCCCGTCGAGTACAAAGTCACCCTTTCCTGCAATGAATCGTCTCCTTACTACACAGGATGTCTACGAGGCATGACATGTATTGACGGAGAAGTATGCGTCAAACCTCCCGTCCGCGCTTATGCTCTGTCCTACTACAACCAGGCATATGCGCCTCGTCCACTCAAAGGTCGAATTGCTCGCACGAACATTGAGGGCACACCACCTGCGGCATCCGCAATACAAGAACCGACTCTGGGTAGTCCGTCCATTGCGCTTGTTACGGGACCCGATACGACCGATGGGAATTGCGGCGCTGGTAATGGAAAAACTGTCTGCGGCAACTGGCCTCAGGGAGCATGCTGCTCTCTGTACGGGGTATACCGCTCTCCCAGCCTGCTGGTTTGATCCAAGAAGACTTGCTGATATCATCTTACAGTTCTGTGGGAACACAAGCGCTCACTGCGGTGAGGGCTGCCAATCCGGTCCCTGTGTTGGTGCTCCTGTCGCCCCTGCACCAGGCCCATCTCCGGCTCCAGCTGCAGTAAATCCTGGAGCGTTCAACATAGTCGGGCAATCCGGGGTTCCAGCAATGCATGCAGGTCTAATGGAAAATGGAAGAGTTGTGTTTCTCGACAAAGTTGAAAATTACACACAGATCAAGCTTGGGGATGGACAGTATGCGTACTCTGCTGAGTACGATCCGGCGACAAACACGGTCGCTGGTCTTGCATACAAGGTAAGGAAAAGCCCCTTCTTGGATGTCAATTGCGCTCAATTCTTTGGACGGAGTTTGATACTCCAAATCAACTAGGAACAGCTAGATATGACAGCACAGTGACTTACTGCTGACTTTGATAAAGACAAACGCGTTCTGCAGTGGAGGTGCCTTCCTAGCGGACGGCAGGTTTGTTTCCCTTGGGGGCAATGCCCCTTTATCAGATATCGATCCGACCGTAGGAGACGGCTTCACAGCAGTTCGCTACCTCACACGCTCCGCCACTGATGCCAGCTACGACGGGGTGGATTGGAATGAACCTGGTAACAAACTGTCATCGGCGCGGTGGTATGCGAGCGCACAGACCATGCCATCCGGGGAAATTTTTGTGGCATCTGGCAGCCTCAACGGCTTAAATCCTACCGTCTCCACAAATAACAACCCAACATACGAGATTTTGAATGCTGTGGGCGTCTCAAATGGTCAAAGCATCACTTTGGACATCCTCAACAAGAACCAGCCATATTACATGTATCCGTTTATTCACCTCCTCAATGATGGCTCCCTCTTCATCTTTGTCTCCAAATCTGCCGAAGTCTTCAACGTCGCTGCAAACGCTGTAGTCAAAACCCTCCCCGACCTCACCGGAGACTATCGCACCTACCCCAATAGTGGAGGCAGCGTGCTCCTCCCCCTTTCTAGTGAGAACGGCTGGACTCCAGACATCATGATCTGCGGTGGGGGAGCCTACCAAGACATCACAAGCCCTACGGATGCCAGCTGCGGACGCATTCAACCTTACTCCAACAATCCAGCATGGGAAATGGATGCCATGCCCGAAGGCCGCGGCATGGTAGAAGGAATCCTCCTCCCAGATGGCACCGTAATCTGGCTCAACGGCTGCAATCAAGGCGCGGAAGGTTTCGGGATTGCCACTGCTCCCACACTCGAGGCATTAATCTACGACCCGGCCGCACCACTCGGAAAACGTTTCTCCACCGGCGCTTCTTCAACGATTGCAAGACTATACCACTCAGTCGCGTTACTGCTGCTCGACGGAACACTCATGGTTGCGGGATCGAATCCAGTGCAGCAGCCTGTGCTGATGCCGGTGCCGAACCAAACCCCGTCGGAGGATTATGTGACTGAGTTTCGGGTCGAGATATATACGCCACCGTATCTGCAGGGGAACCCGGCGAGGCCGACGGATATTGTTCTGGGGTCTAAGTCACTCACGGCGGATGGAAGCCAGGTACATCCCCTATCTTACACTGGCCGGGATTCACACTCTGCTTTCTACTGACCACGATTACAGTTCACCATATCTTTCACCTCCCCCTCAGATGCTCCATCTTGCAATATAATCCTCTACCACGGCGGCTACGTGACCCACAGTCTACATATGGTACGTCCGACTCCTCCCCTCCTCACTCCGTTCCCTCTGCTTCCCCCACCTAAGCAACCGTACGAAGTCCCCCCCAATTAATCTGAACCCCCCAACAGAACCACCGCATGCTCACCCTCCCCTCCACCGGCTTCACCGCCGCCTCCACAGCCCAAAGCCTCACAGCAACAATGCCACCGAACAACAACGTCGCCCCTCCAGGGCCGTATGTGGTATATGTTGTCTGCGGCGGTGTGCCCGGGGTGGGGCAGTTTGTTATGGTCTCTTGATCCGCTGCTGAAAAGGGCCAAGGGTTGTGTCATATTCTGCAACTTCTTTCGTGGGGAATGTCGCGAGGGTTGGATTCGCCTGATCCACGACAAAACGATGAGAACGAGCGCTTCTGCTTCCCCCGAGGCGGTCAGGTGGCGTGCTGATATTAGCAAAAGGGGGGTTTCTGCTATCTTTGCTTTTAGCGACTGGTTTGTTCCAAGGGGGCTTGAAGTGCCGAAAACGGGGAGATGGGAGTAGCTCGATAATTACCTATGCCCCCTCCTCTGACACCGTACCCGCAAACCGGGGGGGGCCGGGGGGGGGTTTTCGCCGGATATTCCTCTTCACACTTCTGATACCCCGGCCAGCTCGCGAATAATCTATCTCACATACAACACTAGATCATCGAGCAAAATTACAGTTTCTATGCCGCGAAATCATTGCCTTTGCCCCTATACCGCTACGAAGTTTCCGCTGCAACCGTGCCGAACTAGTCGTGCCAGTTGTAGGGCTATTATTCGCGAGAAGGAGGGGTTTGTATCACTGCTTTTGTTGCAGATGTATACCCATGCCGACTACGGATATCGAGGGGGAATTGGGGGAGAGGATGTGAAGGGGAGGAAATTGGGGGGCGAAGGGTGTGATAGGAAGAAGCGTTTCGAATGGTGAGATGGAGTAGTGAGAGGAGGGATTGGATAGGTTTGGAAAAGGAGGGGTAGAGGTAGAAGGCATGGGTATTGGGAGATAAAGACGATCTTGAATGGAATACAAGCACGGAGTGGAAGCATATTCGAGGTGGAAGATGGAAGATGGAAGATGGAAGATGGAAGAATTAAGGTATCACGACATCAAGTCCTCAAGGCGACAAAGTAAAAAAAGCCAGAACAGGGGAACAAAGTACGCCAGTCCTACTATGCCTTCCCCGCTTCCCTCTCACCCCTCCCACACCCTCCCCCCCCCGCCCTCCTCATCACGTCCCCTCCACAAAATCAATCATTCAGCAAGCACACCCCTCCTTTCCCCCCCCCTCCCCCGCCTGAGTCAAATTCACCCTCTCTCCCCCCCCTCCAGCCTGCGCCCCCTGCCCCCCAGCGCCTCTCGAATTCTTCATCTGCGTCTCCGGAATCGCGTTCGCAATCGCCGTGAAGACCTCTTGGACATTGACCCCGGACTTGGCGCTCGTCTCGAAGAACAGCAAACTCTCCTCCTCAGCGTACTCCCTTCCTTCCTTCGTGGACACTTTCCTCGCGTCACCCTCTTCGGAAGCCGCTTCCCCCTCCCCCTCCCCCGGTGGACTGGTCCCATCAGCGCCCCCAGCAGCAGCAGTGTGCGTGAGGTCCAATTTATTCCCCACCAAAGCGATGACGATACCGGGGGAGGCTTGGCGCTGGAGTTCGGCGACCCAGTGTTTGGCTTTAACGAGGGAGGTGGGTTTCGTGAGGTCGTAGACGACGAGGGCGGATTGGGCGTTGCGGTAGTACATGGGCGCGAGGGAGGCGAAGCGCTCTTGGCCGGCGGTGTCCCAGATTTCGAATTTGATGGTGCGAGTTGGGAGGTGGGATTTTTGGGTTAGGAATGCAGCTGGGGGTTGGGGAGGGGGGTTAGCTGTGTTTGGTGGCGTGGGTGTGGGGCGAAATAGGGGGGGCAGAAGGGAGGGGGGGGAAGGGGCCAATGAATGCGGTTTGGTTGTGGGTTGTGAAGGGGGAAGGGAGGGTACGGGGGGACGAAGTACCTCCTATAGTCGGCTCCTTGTTCTCTTGGAAATCGTTGTTTACAAAGCGTAGCACGAGGGATGACTGGAACTTCGGTCAGCGTCGTCTACGCAAGCAAGTGGAGCGTATGCATACCTTTCCCACAGCGGCCTCCCCAAGCAGCACCAGCTTGACGCTGCTACTCGGCTTGGGTGGAGCATTCGCTGAGTCTGCCATTACCGATGTCACTGCAGTGGGGCTGAGCGTGGGGAATCTTGCGAGGTGAGATATCAGATTGTAGGGCTGGCAGGTCCAGAAGGCTTCGACGGGATTCAAGAGTGAGAGGCGGCGGTGTCCGCGGGCTGAGGACTCCAAGCCGGTTTAGCGCCAAGTGCAATGAGCACTAGAGGACCAAAGGCTGTCCAGAAGCTTCGTTTAATATGTCAAGCCGAGGATTTGGGCTCGTGAAGGATGGGGTTGATTGGGTTTCTGGAAACGTGGGAGCCTAGGATGAGACTGGGGGGGGATGGTGGGATGGGGAGTGAGGATGTGACGATGGAGAGGCAAATGCGGTTAGACTGAATCCCAAGACGCGAGGGCTTTTTTTTTTTGGGTCAGACATCTTTCTCGCTTCTTCGCACACATGACCGGTGACTACGTTCCCCTTTCAGAACTATGTGCATATGCATATGCGTACGAGAGTCATTGCTGCAGTGGAGTCGGAGGGCGTTGATATCATTGTCTGCAGGAGTCATCCGCCGACCAAGTCCTTTCGTCATCTCGTCACATCACCGTATGTTAACCAAAAAAGCCAATGAACTGGTACTATTGCGAATTGGGATGGAATTGAGTCAAGAACCGAGTCTATCTTTGAAAGCAAAGTCTTGCATCATTCTATGGTCATCGCAAACCCCTGGACCGTTTGCTGTGGCCTGCACAGCCAAGTCCCTCCGGCATCCGCTTCGAAAGATCTCGAGACCTCGCAGCCGAATGCCCCCAACCATTCTCCCCACAACTGCCCAGGTAACGAATGCATGTGTTGGTACAACTTTCCCTCAATCCCATGTTGACTGTGAAGTCGCATAATCTATGTGGTATCTCCCTAAGCCCATCTCTTTTCTATCTTCCAACTCCTGAAATGGACTTTTCCTCCAGATACCGATGTGGCTGATGCAAGGGGTTGTGTCAAAGAACGCCGAGAGTCGCTCAAATGGTGCGACTCGGAAATGCAAAATCGCTCGATCGATGGGGCTGAGTGGTGGTACACGGTGTAAAGTGTAGTTTCGCTGAATGCTAAGGGGCTGGTTCCGAACTCAATGCTGGTTGCTGAACGCTGTCGGAAAGCCCGTAAAGACGACAAAAATGAAGGACCGGAATAAATGGTGCTTGCGTACGGAGATGACGAATGGTGCGGTTGGAGCCTTCGCGAGCCTGCATTACTGCATTAGCAGGGTTCGTGCATCTTTGGGGCATGTAAGGTGTCGGTACGTACCTCACTTGGGAGTCATTCCCGTCATCCCCAAGCCCCAATCAAATACGCTGCCTGGATGCCCTCCAGGGGCAGTTTGTTAAGGCCGAAAGGTGTATTTGGCAGCAGCGAATTCGAAGAGGCTTGGAGTCTTGCGATTACCGAGGCTTTGGAGGTGGTTTGGGCTTTGGAACCCCCGTGGTATCGTATGCGCCTCGTCCCATGTTCATGTTGTCGATATCTCTGAGTATCATGGAGTCTGATGTGAGGGAGTGGAATATGAAGCTGGGCATCAAGGTGGAAGTGTTAGCAGTTGTTTCTGGAGAAGGAGAGATTCCATGCGGGCGATGGCATGATTATATAGAATTCTGGTCGTGATTATTGTCTTGGTGCTGACCTGACTCACATTTGGCTCTGGGCTGTGTTCGCCAACCCTCCGACTCCTGCCTAAAGCTGAATCGTGAATAGTTGCCTTACGATGTAACGTATCTGCAGGTGAGATCCCTCTGCGTGAGCCCTTACAATTGCGGCGAGCCTCAGGATGGCAGTGTTGTAAGCTGGTGGAGTACCTGCAAACGAGAGTGGAGAAAGTGGTGCTTTCGGGGATAGAAGCCAGAATGAATAATCCAGCGGTTTGTAAAAATGGCACTGATGCAGTCGTGTGAGATGAGACGGATTATGGGATCGCGGAGAATGAAAGTGCGAGGAGGAGGCAAGGTAGAGCTGGTAATTATTTGAAATAATGACGGGAATAAAGCGATATGGAGGCAAGGAAGCAGTGAGGGTGAAAAAGAGACAAGTGACAAGTGACAAAGGAAGGAAAGACCAGATGAAGAAGGGAGGGATTAGTTGGGCTGTGTCAGTGTAGAAGTGCGCAGTTGAGTGGATTATCGAATGTAATAAAGCAAAAAACGGATAACCCTTGGGACCACCCGAGACCATGTGGGAGAGAAAGAGGCAAATTACTATCGAATTCTGACCGTTATGCTAATAAATCCTATCCAGCCATGGGTATAGTACCTATACAAGCTTTGCGGTAGATCCCCTTCCCAAGTGTTCCCCCTTTGTCGTTTTGTGACGAAGCTACGTTGGCATGTCTCGATGGCATATCACCACAAAAGTGTAATAACGGTTACAATGTAATATATGACGCAGCAACTTCGTCCAGCTGTAGTTACGTGCAATCCATTCCTCGTAACGGATAATAAAACCAATATGCAAGGATGTAACATCCTCCGGGCGTTGTGTTGTGAGCGGTTTCAAGAAGAAGCCTAAGAGGCCAAACATGTTGCACTGTAATGTGCCCCAGGTTTCCCAGTCATGAGGAAGCTTTTTAAAGCGCAGAGAAGGGCCTTGTCAATCCTTGTTCGTCTAACAGCCTTTTTCCCACGAGGCCAACAAGCGCTGCAAGCCTACCACTCCCATTCAATGCTGGCCTTTTTTTAATTTTTCATTTTCGGCTAGCCCGACAAGAGATCTAGAGCCCTCCACTAGTCATCTAGACTGTCGCAAAAGATCTGTTTGTGTTTACTGTTCGGGATCTTTCCCCCCTGCTGCGTTCCTGCATTGGTGCAGAGCCCTAGCATGCACCTAGCAAAGCCACTCATCTTGAGCGTGCCGGCAGTCATCCGAGCGTTGCTTACCGTAGGTACTCACTTTAGTCCAAAAATTCTGTCATCCTGTCATCCTTCTATGTAAAAATACATTTTCTACACTCCGGCTTCTTCAAATCATTTTTCGTTCCTGCCGTCCAACAAATAAAAATGCGATACGTGCATATATCGCCCTTTGCTATTCTCGCCGCAGTCATGACTCATTTATTCAATAAGCAGCCGCCCGGGCTTGTGACAATACCATCTCAAATCGGTGACCGTCGCCCGTGAATCCTATTGTATCGTATCGTACGCTGGGCATGAATCGGCACTTTCCACCACTTCTGCCTCAACAAAAGGACTAATAGACTAATGGGACGCCATGCTTTGAGGAAACCGTCACGATTCGACTAACGACGGGGCTCAGTTCCCGCGAGATTGGCCAAACTGAACCGCTCCGTTGGGTACATTGCCGGATGTATCTAGAAGGAAGCTAGAAGACCGGCTTCGTTTCCCGCGTGCCACTCTCTACGATCCTCCACTAACGTTTCATCTTGATGGAAGGGACTGGCCACATTTCGTTGGCATTTCGTATTGCTCTGTTGAGCCTTTCCGTCTTCCTTTTCAAGGCTTCTCCGCTGTGCTGACTGTGCCAGAATCATAAGGTATTCAACAGATAATTGTGCGATGTATCTCCATCACCGTCGAAATGCGGTGAATTGTGAGCACTAAAACAGAATGCGACACTTGGTCAAGTACCGCTCGGATGCCTTACAGGGCATGATTGCGGCTAATAAAATTGAGCGCATGTGGTGCGCTGAGCCTGAGTACCGCAGCATAATCCTCTTTCACGCTATGGCTACTGCAATCGGAAACTGGGAAACTGGTTAACAGTCAAATTGACCTTGGCAGAGAGCCGAGAAAGTTGAAATGGGACGATCTCTCGTTATCTGATGCAAGCTTGAAAGGGCTCTGAAGGCGATCGACAGGACGATCGCCCCCTGCCACGCGCGTATCCGAGATTGATGGGCGCCGGGAAAGGGAGAAAACTTCCATTCTTAGCATCAAAATTATTTCCTAATCCGTCAATTCACCACCCGTGTTGTTAAACTATGCACTCTCGCTTTGATTGCTTCGAAGATGCAAAGGCTAAAACAGAGCCGACTCAATCTCACACGTGGCAGTGATAACGGTTGTCTTTTGCACAGCGGTGGCAGTGAGGTGCAAGCCACCCAACATAGGACACCATGTTTTCTGAAACACAATTGTTTTGAAACATCTCGCTGTCGCCGCAAGGCTTGGCTCCTCACTAACTATTCTCGTACAGTTTGAAATCCTCTTGACAGGCCGGTCCGGACCCAAGGTACAATCCGCCAGGTACCTACCTAAAATCAAAGGTTGTGGCATGCCTACGTAAGCTAAATCGCAACATTGTGTAAGCAAGAGTCAACAATCCATGACTCCACCATCTGCAGCCTTGTGAATTGTGACCCAGCAATTCAGTCCTCCCTCAGCCCCTCGCAAGATGCAGGACCGTTACCATGTGGCATTGCGTGGGATGTCAGCATCTTGGTCTACCACCGCTCTGCCACCATCGATCGCCAGGATCACATTGGTCAGAGGGTCCCTTGACTAGTGATGAGGAATCAAACCTACCTGCAGGAGTCAGAAAGCCAGAACATCTTCGAGTGGTATTCTAGAGTGGTAGCAGTTGGTCGCAACAGTGAGACTGTTCATCACTATGTCCATGTTGCCAGATGGACCCGTGAGGATTCGTAGATAATACGTGTCCTGGTCCGCTATTGCGATTAGTGTGCTGACTCGGACGGAAGACGAGATTCCCTTCCATCCCTAAGGTACCTAGGTAAATTCCAGTGGAAACATTGCCAGAGAGCTGGGCTACGGTGCCCTTCACTAAAATCCTCCGGCTCCACGCTGAAGTCGCAATGGTATTATTGGGCAGCATCATCTGGGCTTTTTCTCACGGTAATTATGATGCTCCCGTTATTGTCGAAGGCCTTGACCAGGCAAACATCATCAAGATGTCAGAAAACTCAAAATCACTTGGTGTGGTAGGGCTGCTTACATAAACACCTTGTGTCATCCACCAGACCATCCCTCACACCTGAGCCCGCAAATGCTACAGATGCAAGTCCATCCGTGATCCCGGACCCAAAGCACTCAATCTCCTTCCCTCGACCCCAGTACCCTGCTCCTTGCTCGCTCAGAACCTTCTCCCGAAGATTCCCCCACCCTCCCTTCCCCTTCTCCTAAATCCTTCCGAGCTCTACGGCAAAAATGTCGACAACAAACTGGCGCACCATAAACATCGACCTCCTCGAGCCCGAATCCCCGGCAAACTTCGACATCTCCTCCCTAACACCAGCAGTCGCTCCAATCTCAGCTGCAGAAGTACAAACATTATCAGGCCAAATAAAGCAATTGCTAAGGGGAGGAGATACAGAAGGTGCGCTGCGGGGAGCTTTAGAAAATGCGCCGTATGGAGGGGATGCGGGGGCGAAGGTGAGCAACTCTTCCGCTTTTGCTCTGGAGACTCTGCTACGGATTTCAAAGTTTCAACCTCAGACGGTGCCGTGGAATAGTGGATGGTGGAGACATGAAGGAACGTTGGGTAACAGAGAGCTTACGTGAACAACAGGAAGTCCACCTGGCGACCGTCGTCGAGATATTACAATCGATCAAGCAATCAGACATGTCGCCCATGCTGAGCCGGATATACAGCTCGGAAGGCGGGGTGGAAACGCTGGACGTGCTGATGAAATATCTGTACGCCCCCAATTGCCCCCAAACCTTCTTCCAACCCACCTCGCCTTTCCCAGTACAAAACCCTACCCCACCCAAAAATCCAGTCACTAATCACCCTTTCATCACGCACGGTTTAGGTATAAAGGAATGTCGCACAACTCGCAACCAACCTCGGTCTCCGCACGGGGGCTTTCTCCGCAATCGACCGGATTCTCGCAGATACATTCGAGGGGTGGTGGGGAGGGAGGAGGACAGGCTATGAGTGTGCTTCTGAGCTGGCATGAAAAGTTGGTGGAAATTGCGGGCGCAGGGAGTATTGTGAGAGTTATGAGTGATCGGAGAACAGTTTGAGCGATGATACGCAAAGAAAGAGCCAGTGGACGTGGGATGTAAGATCAGATCACAACGCGAGGTCATGCGATGGGAACTGCACCACTGCACACCATTGGCCTGTTGCAGAGTAATTCGCTAGTCAAGATGCTATGCACTGGCAATATACAATCCGTGGCTTCCTCATTTACATACGTCCCAGCGCTTTGACGTGCACTACGTCACCAGGAAAGAAACTCTTATCATCCCTGCCCCTCCCCCGGCGTCCCTCCCCCTCCAAGCACATTGGTCAAGTTCACCTGCCCCGAACCCCTTTCAAGCGGCTTCTGCTGCCCCTCCCCCTCCGTCCACCCAATCATATAAATAACCCTAAACGTCGCCGGCACCCCCCTCTCATCCCCATACATCTCCCGATAAATCCCCTCGGACGCCAGCAACACATCTCTCCTCAAACCCCCCAGCTCCCTCGTCAACGCCGCATTGCTCTCCCCCATCGCCTGCAAATCCGTCATCAGCGCGAACGTATCCGGGTAGTCGATGATGATATCATCGACATCCACAGTCAGCATTTTGAACCCTGCTCTCGTGAGCAAGCCCCCCACGTCGCGGATGTCGGCCAAGGGGGAGACGTGGGTGGAGACGCCGCCACGGCGGTCGAGGTCCGCTAGTTGGAGGGAGGTACGCAGCTCGTAGAGAGTGTCGCCGCCGAGCATGGCGGCTATGAAGGGGGAGTCGGGTTCGAGGATGGTGTTGATTTGGGAGAGGAGGGAGGGGAGGTCGTTGACCCAGTGGAGGGAGAGCGAGGAGAGG
>JAABUQ010001341.1_pt1 | contig 53670 bp, 48 predicted proteins | sample 5560001 | NCBI WGS metagenome assembly JAABUQ01 (sample SAMN10711888, study PRJNA513371) | rock metagenome | isolation source: Antarctica rocks | place: Antarctica: Victoria Land, Finger Mt nord | collected 2015-12-18
AATCTCGCGGGCATCGACGGTTAGGGCAGAGCCTAGAGCAAGGCGGCGAGCTCGTCGAGAGGAGTGATCGTTTCCAATGGAACGATGGTCTCGACCCCATCAAGAACGTTGAACAGGCGGACGAGGGTCAGTGCCATGGCTCGCCGGTGAAGCCTGCCTTGGCCAAACAAGGTCACCTCAGATCAGACGGCTCCTCGTCCCAGACGCGCGCTTCGTAGGGCGGCCGGCCGCAGACAGTTATCTCCAGTAGCGAGAACGCAGCTCTCGTTGCATAGATCGCGGACACGAGCCACCGAGACACAGCTCCCCGCGTCCCGAAGAGCAGGCCCGTTGTTACGTACGCCATCGTCCATGAGCGCGACCGTCGCCCTCCCCTCACACGTCACGCTCCTTTGACGACTGGCACGTCAGGAGGCCCGCCGGGTGGGTGAACGGGGCCGTGGTTGCGATCGAAGACGGCACCATCCCCGCCAGGACCTGGAAGGCTGACCATGACGGTGGGCATGGGCGACGTCACGTTGTCGTCGGCTGGCTTCGGCCCCAAGATACGTGCGTGAAACCTGTCCTCGCCACTGAGCGGTTGACACTCAGGCGTTTCGTTCCTGCCGACGTGGGCAACCTGTTGGCGCTGGATGGCGACCCGCACGTCATGCGCTTTCTGGACCGCAATACGAGGTCACGCGCGGAGATCGAGGCCACCGTGCTGCCCAGGTTCTTGTCGTACTACGAGCGCTACCGCGATTTCGGTGTCTGGGCTGCCGAGACCCGCGCAGATTCGCGCTTCGTGGGCTGGTTCTCCCTACGCCCGGTCACACGGTCCGAAGACCCCATCGTGCACTGGTCGAAGTGGGTCGACCAGACGTCGATTGTTGAGATCGGCTACCGGCTGCGCCACGATGCCTGGGGGTGTGGGTACGCCACCGAAGTGACCCGCGCCCTGGTGCGGCACGCCTTCACCCACCTCGACGTCGAGGAGATCGTCGCCACGACGATGACGGTCAATCAAGCCTCGCGACGGGTGATGGAGAAGGCCGGGCTGCGGTACACGCGGACCCTCTTTCTGGAATGGTCGGACCCGCTCGAGGGCTCCGAATTCGGTGAGGTCGAGTACGGACTACGCCGAGACGATTGGGCCAGAACCTAACGCCAAGGCAACACGCGGGTACCTGCCGCGTGCTCACGGTGTCGGCGTGCTATCGGCATGCTGGAGGCGTGCGATGACCGGGGCGAACGCGTCCAGTTCACGGACAGTGTAGTAAGAGATGCCCCAGCGGCGTCGGCACGCCAACAGGTGCGCGGCGATCTCGTCGTGGGTGCCGAGGGCCAGGAACGGCGTCGCGAGCGCATCGTCGACGGTCAGTCCGGCGACCTCTTCGGCCAGCTCCTGGGCAGCGCCCCGCCGATCCTCGGTGACCACGACGGCCTGGACCAGCGCGTTCAGCTCCACATGGGCTGCCCGCTCACCGGCCTGGTCGCGGATGAAGGCCACGGTCCAGTCCAAGCGGTCGGGTTGCCAGCGCACTTCGTGGCGCTGGCCGTCGTCCAGGGTCCGGCCCAGCATGGCCAGCCCGATGATGTCGGCGTGCTGGGCCGCGTGGGCCAGCGCTCGTCGGCCGTTGACGGCGACCAGGATGGGCACGTGCTCCTGGTGGGCGCGCAGGGTGCGCACGCGGTCCAGGCGGTAGTGCTCCCCGGCGAACGTGACCTCCTGCCCGTCGAGAAGCCGTCGCAGGATCTCCACCGCCTCGGCCAGGCGGGCCTTGCGCACGGCGGGCGGGGCAAAAGGCTGCCCGATGGCGGCGTACTCGGTGAAGGCATGGCCAGCGCCCAGGCCGACCTCGAGCCGCCCGCCGCTGAGCTGGTCGATGCTGGCCAGCTCCCGTGCCAGGTGCACGGGATGATGGAAGTCGTTGTTGAGGACCAGCGGGCAGACGCGGAGGCGTGTGGTGCGCTCGGCCATGGCCAGCAGGAGCGGCAGCGGCGCCCAGCCTGGGGTGACGTGGTCCCAGCAGGAGATGACGTCGAAGCCAGCCGCCTCAGCAGCCTGCGCCAGGGCGCGCAGCGCGTCGGCCTCGGGCTGGCGGACCTGGAAGCCGAAGCGGAACGGACGCATGACGCTACGCGACCGGGTGCCGGGATGACTGAAGCCCGGGCGCATCGAGATCCCACAGCGCGGCGGCGAGCTCATCCAGCGTGGCGAAACGCTCGAGATGGGCGTCCGGTCCTAGGTCGTCGAACATGTTGAAATCGTGGAGCAGCGTCAGCGCGAGCATGCCACGCGACCAGGCCCGATCAGCCGGTGACCAGCCATACGCGTCCAGGCAGGCGCGCAGCAGCGCCTTGTCGCCGCAGAACGTCTCGAGGTGCAGCGCTACGAAGTCATAGCGCGCATCAGCCGCGAGGGCGTCCGTGAAGTCGATCACCGCCAGGAGCCGGCCAGCCTCGGGGTCGACGAACAGGTGCTGCGCATGGAGGTCACCGTGCACCAATCGAGGTCGCGCACGCCTGTCCACCAGCGCGCCAGGCGCCGGGAGCCACGCGTCGAGCTGGTCCAGAAGGTGTGGTGGCAGGATGGCCCAACGCCGATGGTCCTGGACAGCCTCGCGCCGCCGGCGTTCGAGTAAAGCCGTGAAGCGCGCCCAGTTAAGGACCAACGGGCCGACACCATCGAGTGGCACGGCATGCAGCTGGCGCAGGACGCCGCCGACTTGGCTGGCGATATGCTGCCGCGCCGGGTGGTTCAGCTGCTGGCATGCGGCGTAGGGCTGGCCGGGCACCCGAGAGAGCACGAGAAACGGCCACGGCCAGCCATCGCTGGCTGGGAATAGGTTTCCTTCGCCCAACAGGCGCGGGACCGGCAGATCAGCCTGCCGGAAAAGGCGGTAGGCGTCCACCTCGGCCGCGTGGCTGTCAGGGCCGAAGAACCGGTCGCCGAAGAGCTTCACCACAACGCCCGTGTCGCCGAGCACAACCGGGTACGTGCCCAGATGTGGGGCCAGCGATAGCCTCGCAGGTTGCGCGAAACCGACTTGGTGGAGCGCGCGGCGCGCCAATGGCGCCCACAAGCCGTCGTCCCGGAGGTGGCGAGCATACTCGGCATCGGAATCGAGCCGCGGCGGGTCGCAGGGCATCAAGGATGACCTGGGGCAACGTCGCCGAGCCTTATAGGAGGGCACATCCACCGCGGGCGGCAAGCCTGGTCATCTCTGTAAGCCCGTGGCCCAGCGCCGTAAGCTCCTCGCGCTGAAGCGTCCGAAACAGGTGGCACGGGTGGGCAGGGTCTCTGTAGGCCCGCAGCGCGTCGTCGTACACCGCGTGGCTGGTCTGCTGGGAGATCGTGCCTACCACGAGCCGTCCTCGATGCTATTGTGCCCGCCGGTGCCCAGGTAGCGTGGATGGCCATGGAGGCGCATTCCCTGGCGGCGCGAACGGCGGACTAAGGTGAGACCACCGTCAGGGTCCAAGCGAAGGCTGCGGGGCAACCGCTGGGCGAGTCGCACTTGGCCTGGTGAGCCAGATTACCCTTGGGAACATGATGGCCGCTAATCGGGATCCAAGCCTGCGCACCATCGATGCGCTGGCCGACGGCACGCCGCGCGGCGAGCGGGCCTGGTACCAGGCGGTGCGCCCTCTGCTCGAGCCGGCCTACCTCGCCGCCGACGATCCCGCGGCCCAGTCGGGCAAAGGTGGCGGATGGGCTTCGTGGGAGCAGGCGCGACGGACCATTGCCGCGGCCATTGACCGCGATGGGACCTTCCTCGACGTCGGCTGCGCCAACGGGCTGTTGATGGAGAGCATGGTCTCCTGGGCACGAGAAGACGGCTTCCACCTCGACCCGTACGGTCTGGATATGTCGGCGGCCTTGGTGCGCCTGGCTCGTCGCCGGCTCCCGCAGTGGCGGGACCACCTCTACGTCGGCAACGCCATGAGCTGGCGACCGTCGCACCGCTTCGACTTCGTGCGGACCGAGCTGGTCTACGTGCCTCCCGGCCGTGAGCCCGCCCTGGTTCACCGGCTCCTGGACCGCGTCGTCGCTCCTGGCGGTCGGCTCATCGTGTGCTCGTACGGTAGCTCGCGTCGTCCGGCGCCGCGGGTCGATCCTTTGCCGGAGCTGCTGGCGGCGTGGGGGTTCACCGTCTCCGGCCAAACGGAGACCGCTGCTCCCAACGATGTCGTCATTACACGCGTGGCCTGGATAGACCGGCACGCGTAGCTGGCCATCGGCACAGTCGTCGTCTGGCCGGCCAGCGGCGAAGGTATGACTGTGTCTCAGGGACGGCGCGGTGCTCAGCTCTGCGGGACTCGATGGACCACTTCGGCCACGGCGTTTGTTGGTGCTGACGTCAGCCTTTGCGCCTGCTCCATGAGCCAGGCGCCCACCTCCGCTACCACTGTAGCCAGTGGACGGTTGGTGTCGACGATGAGGACGGGCGTGGTGATTGGGTACCGCGCCTGCTCCTCCGCGTGCTGCAGGTACTCCTGGAGCCCCGCCCAGCTCGTCTGGTGGTGCGCCGGCAAGCCGAGCTCTCGGCGCTGCTCGATCCGCTGCTGCCAGACGCCGGCGTCGCCACAGTGGCACTCGACCACCAGGAGCATTGCCCCCGCGGCACTGGCGACATCCTGCGCGTGGTCGTACGCCCACTGGCTGACCAGGGGGCTGTCGCAGATCGTCGAGAGGCCGAGGGCGAGCTGGCGCCGCGCCACGCTGAACATGACCTCGTACGCCAGGCCGCCGGCATCCGGAGCCCGCCCGTCGAGGACGTCCTTCACGTCGTCCTTGTCGATCACCGGCCAGCCGAGCTCTCGTCCAACCGCCCGGCTCAGAGCGCTCTTGCCCGTGCCCGGGTGCCCCTTCAACGCCACCAGCAGCGGCATCCGTTCCCGACGTGGTACGGGCTGCATTCAAAGAGAACGGACTCGCGGGTAGAAATACACAGCGCGCCCGTGATGCGCGAGCGCCACGGGTGACGCTTCTTGGCCAGGCTCGTTGCCTCCTGGGAGGGCTGCCGTGGGAGCGAGGGAGACGGGCGTCGCGGAAACCGGGGAAGGAGCAACACGTGTCAGCATGGGATGTGGCGGCGTGTGTTGCCTGCCGGGCAAACCGAGGTGAGCTGCCAGCGCCGGGAGGTGTCCTCTACGAAGGTGACGGGTGGCGGCTCGAGCACACGTTCGAGCCAATCCCTCTGGCCGGCTGGCTCGTGCTGAAGTCTCTGCGCCACGTCGAGACGTTCGCCGACCTGACGCGCGACGAAGCCGCCGCGTTCGGGCCCCTGACGCGCCGGGTGGTGGCCGCGATGGAGGACGTGCTGGCACCGGTCAAGGTCTACCTGAGCCTGTACGCCGAGGGGTGCGCCCATCTCCACGTTCATCTGATCCCGCGGTACGAGGAGACACCACCCGACCGCCGCGGGCCAGGGATCTTCGCCTACCTCCACGAGGCCAGCACCCAGGGGCGAAAGGTCGCGGATGTGGACGCGGCGGAGCGCGCAGCTCTGGCAATCCGGGCGCACTTGCTCGCACGCCCCGAGGACTGATCGCCTCACGTGTCGCTCATGACGTGTTGGCCCGGTGGCGGGGGACACTTGACCACGTCGCGGCCTCGTGCCAGCCCTCCAGCAGCCAGAACAATCAGCAGGCCCCGGTGCGATGGCAGCAGACGGTACACTGTCGGTGATGGCCAGGCGACCAGCGTCTCAGCGCTTGCTTCAGCCCCTCCCTGGGGGCTGTCGGTCCTAGCCATCGGTGTGCGTCCATAAGGGCGCCAGGTTGGATCGGGTGGAGCGCCCCCAGCAGGTCTGGGGGCGCTCCTTTGTGTGCCCGGTCCCGTGGAGCGTGGCCGGGAAGGACGGAGGCGACGCTCATGGCAGGCGACAAGCAGCCGGATGGCCGGCCCACCAGCGCGCGGGACAGCGCGGACCGGCGCGACCGCTACGATCCGCGGCGGGTCGAGCGGCACTGGCAGGGCGCCTGGGCACGCACAGGCATCTATGAGACGGACCTCCCGGGTGCCCAGCGGCCGTTCTACAACCTGATGATGTTCCCCTACCCGTCGGCCGAGGGGCTGCACGTGGGGAACCTGTACGCCTTTACGGGCGCCGACATCTACGGGCGCTTCATGGCCATGCGGGGGCTGGATGTGTTCGAACCGATGGGCTTCGATGCCTTCGGCATCCACAGCGAGAACTTCGCCATCACGCGCGGCGTCCACCCCAGAGAGCTCACCGCGCAGAATGTCGCGCGCTTTCGCGAGACCCAGCTCAAGCGCAGCGGCTGCCGCTTCGCCTGGAGCCATGAAGTGGATTCCACCGATCCGGGCTACTACCGCTGGACGCAGTGGCTGTTCCTGCAGCTGTTCAAGGCTGGCCTGGCCGTCCGCAAGCAGGCGCCCGTCAACTGGTGCCCCACGGACAAGACGGTGCTGGCCGACGAGCAGGTCATCGACGGCCGCTGCGAGCGGTGCGACGCGGTGGTGATCCAGCGCGAGCTCGAGCAGTGGTTCCTGCGCATCACCGCCTACGCCGACCGTCTGCTGAACAACCTGGACCGCCTGGACTGGTCGGACAGGGTCAAGACCGCCCAGCGCGCCTGGATCGGGCGCTCCGAGGGCCTGCAGTTCGCCCTGGCCGTCGCCGGGCATCCCGAGGCGCGGGTCGAGGTGTTCACCACCCGCCCCGACACGGTCTTCGGCGTGACCTACGTCGTGCTGGCGCCCGAGCATCCGCTGGTAGAGCAGCTCACCACAGGCGACTACCGGCCCGAGGTGGAGACGTACCGGGCTCAGACCCGGACGAAATCAGAGCTCGAACGCCAGCAGGCGGCGCGCGCTAAGACGGGCGTGTTCCTCGGCTCTTACGCCATCAACCCGGCGAATGACGCGCACGTCCCGATCTGGATCGCCGACTACGTGCTGGCGTCCTATGGGACCGGCGCCATCATGGCCGTCCCGGCGCACGATGAGCGCGACTGGGACTTCGCCACCGCGTTCGGGCTGCCCATCCGCCAGGTGGTCGCGCCGCCTGCTGGAGCGCACGCCGCGCCAGAGCACGCCTTCGTGGAGGACGGTGCGCTGGTCGCATCAGGCCCGTTCACCGGACAGTCCTCGCGCCAGGCCGGCGAGCGGATCGGCCAGTGGTTCGAGGAGCGTGGCGTCGGCCGCCGCACGGTGCACTACCGTCTGCGCGACTGGCTGGTCTCCCGCCAGCGCTACTGGGGCCCGCCCATTCCAATCGTCTACTGCCCGCGGTGCGGTGTGGTGCCGGTCCCCGACGAGCAGCTGCCCGTGGAGCTCCCCGAGGTCGCGGATTGGCTGCCCCGCGGCACTGGAGCCTCTCCCCTGGCCGCGGTCCCGTCCTTCGTGAACATTGCGTGTCCGACCTGCGGCGGCCCGGCGCGGCGCGAGACCGACGTCTCGGACAACTTCCTGGACTCGGCCTGGTACTTCCTGCGCTACCCGTCCACCGCGTTCGACGATCGCCCGTTCGACCCAGAGCTCACAGCAAAGTGGCTGCCGGTGGACATGTACATCGGCGGGGCCGAGCATGCGGTGCTGCACCTGCTGTATGGCCGCTTCATCACCATGGCGCTGCACGACCTGGGACACGTGCCGTTCGAGGAGCCGTTCACCCGGTTTCGGGCGCACGGGCTGCTGGTCAAGGACAGGGCCAAGATGAGCAAGAGCCGCGGCAACGTGGTCAATCCGGACACGTACATCGACCGTCTTGGCGCGGATACCCTGCGCATGTACCTGGTCTTCGTGGGCCCGTACGAGCAGGGCGGCCAGTTCAGCGCCGCTGGAGGCACGCCAAACACTGCACCGCACGATCCAGCGGGTGGCCGGCGACCTGGGCGCCCTGCGCTACAACACCGCCGTCGCCGCCCTGATGGAGTACCTGAACAGCGTGCAGGACCGGCAGGTGCTGCATGACGAAGAAGTTTCGGGCCTACTGCTGCTGCTCGCGCCGTTCACGCCGCACATCGCCGAGGAGCTCTGGGCACGGCTGGATAAGCCGTACTCGATCCACCAGCAGCCGTTCCCCGTTGCCTCGGCCGAACTGCTCGAGGTAATCACGGCGCCGGTGGCGGTGCAGGTCAACGGCCGCACACGTGCCGTTCTGCATCTGGCGTCGGGGGCTACCGAGGCCGACGCCTTAGAGGCGGCTCAGCAGGTGGCCGCCGTGCGGCAGCATCTGGAGCAAGCCACGGTCCAGCGCGTGATCTACGTCCCGGGTCGTGTCCTCAATCTCGTCACCTCATGACACAGCCTCGTATGACAACGGCGTGAACCTCAGGCTTCCACCGCGCGCATTGCCTGGCCCACGGGTCTTGGAGCTCGGGAGCCGACAATTGTCCTCACCGTCAGGTCCGACGGCGTGGTGATGACCGCTGGCTCGGCCTCATGGACCGCCTTCTGGTAAGCGATTCTCGTCGTGTGCGCGACCGGAGCGCTGTACGCCGCCGTCCTCATCTAGCCAACGCTGCTCAAGCGGCTCGTGCGGCTCCGTCCGACAGCTCAGGTACCGCGCGCACGGGGAGACAATACCTGGCTCAGACCCCCTCGGTAGGCGAAGTGCTCCTCGGCCACGGCGTCGCCGGCCCCACCTGCCAGAGCGGTGTAGCTCGCGAGCGTCTCTCCGAGGGGCACCGTCTCACCGGGCCGAGCCGTCCATGGCTGGGCGACGAAGAACGGCTGCGTCTGAAACTGCTCGATCCGCCGCGCGCGGCCAGCCAGCATCCGCTCGTCGGGCGGGGCGTCGGCTCGAGCTGAGCGCTCTTGCTGGAGCATGGACCGAACCCGGCGCGCAACGCTGGCGTGCTCGGGCGTCAGCTCCCCATTCTCCAGCAGGCGGCTCGTGCTCACCAGCGGGTCGATCGCCGGGTACAGGCCCCGCCGAGCCAGGGCAACATCGAAGACGATGCGCGTGTCCCAGTCGCCCGCGGCCAGTGCGGGTAGCTCGACGCCGGTGCTGGGCAGCAGCAGGTCGAACACGAGCAGGGTGATCGAGCCACCGCCAGCGGTGCCGATCCGAGGTCGCAGAGCACCGAAGTCTGGCACTCCAGACGGCGGCGCGTCGATCAGCAGCAGGACGTCACGACCCTCGTCACGGAAGCCCTCGGCGACGCGCAACCCGGCGAGCAGCGCCTGCTCCCGGTGCTCCGGTGGGTCCGCCAACTGGCCGAGCACGATCGTGCTGATGTCGTCGGTACCCAGCTCGCGCTGCTCACGCATGGCGTCCTCGATGCGGTAGAAGCGCTCGCGCCAGCGGCGGCCGCGCAGCGCGGCACGATGCAATGGTGTCAAACCTGCCAGGGACACGTGGTTCGGGTTGCTCCGTGCTCCACCAGCAGCTCCACCATGGGGACATCGTGCATGATGACGGCTCGATCCAGGGGTGTCTCACCAGGTGTCGCGTCGTCGACATCCGCGCCCGGCTCGCGCAGCATCGGCAGGTCGCGGTGAGCCTGCAGGAACGCTTCCTGCGCCGCGTCCTGCGCCAGGTACGCGTCGCCCAGCCGCGCATAGGCCGCCGCGAACGCCAGGTCCTGGTAGCGGCCAATCAGCGCGGCGAACGCGGCGAGATCCCCGCCTTGCGCGGCGGTCACCAGGTAGGGCAGGTCATCCATGGAGCCACGTCCATGCACCTAAGCCCCTGATTCGGCGCGCGAGGTTACCGCCGGCGCCGATCTCGGTGTGACGTCACGAGGGCTCTCCGCGACTCCTACCAGGTGCCGTGCCGTCTGACCCGCCCACTACAGTACGCCCGATGGGTCTGTGGCGGCAGCCCGATTTTCTCAGGCTGTGGGCTGGTCAGACGATCTCCCTGCTGGGCTCGCAGGTGACCCACCTGGCCGTCGCGCTGACGGCGGCAATGGTCCTGCAAGCAACGCCAGCCGAGCTCGGCTTGGTCGGCACGCTGAATGTCCTGCCGCTGGTGGCCTTCGGTCTGCCTGCCGGCGTCTGGGTCGATCGCGTGCGGCGGCGGCCCCTGCTCATCGCTACCGATCTTGGGCGGGCACTCCTTCTGGTCAGCGTGCCGCTGGCGGCGGTCGCCGGTCGATTGAGCATGGGCCAGTTGTACGTGGTGAGCTTTGGCCTCGGAGCATTCAATGCGCTATTCGCGGTTGCCTATGGCTCGTTTCTGCCATCGGTCGTCAGCCGCGCTGATCTCGCCGAAGGCAATGCCAGAATGGCGCTCGCCGAAGCGGTGGCGCGCGTCGCGGGACCTGGCGTGGCGGGCGTGCTGGTGCAGCTGCTGACCGCTCCGCTGGCCATCCTGGTCGATTGCCTGTCCTTCCTGGTCTCAGCCGTCGCCTTTCTTGGGATGCGCGTGCGCGAAGCGTCGCCAGACACCAGCCGGCGGCGGGGCGTCTGGCCAGAGATCACCGAGGGGATCAACGGCGTCTTTGAGCATCGGCTCCTGAGGCCGCTGTTCGTTGGATCGAGCCTGGGCAATATTGCCGACGGCCTGGTCTTTCAAAGTGGCCTGGTCGTGCTGTTCATGGTGCGTGAGCTGCATCTCGAGCCCGCTGTGCTGGGCGGCGTCTTTGTCGGACTCGGAATCGGTGGGCTTATCGGCGCGGCGCTGGCGGGCCCGGCGATACGGGCGTGGGGCCTGGGTGCGACGATCGTCGGCAGCCTGGGGCTGTGGGCGGTTGGGTATGGAGGGCTCGCGCTCGTGCCAGAGTCGCCGCTCGCGCCGCTGGCAGTCGGGGCGCTGCTGGGCGCCGTCGGGGCGATCAACCCGATCGCCGGTGCGAACATCAGCACGGTGCGCCAGGCGGTAACACCTGACCGGCTCCTCGGCCGCGTGACCGCCGTGGTCAGGGTCGGCGCGTGGACCGCGCTAACCGTCGGCTCACTGGCGGGTGGCATCCTCGCCGACCATATTGGTGTGCGCCCGACGCTGCTCCTGGGCGGCCTGCTGCCCTTGATCGGCTGCGGCTTCCTCCTGCTGTCGCCGATACGCCAGCTGCGCCAACTGAGCTCGCCGCTTCCGTATGCCGAATCCTCCTGAACGCTGGGAGGGGCATCGGGGGGGCAATGCTGATACGCGCCAGCACAGCGGATGCCATCCGGTGCGGCAGCATCTGGAGCAGGCCACCTGCACAAAGTCAGGGTAAGGATACGCATACCCCGCCGGTCGCCACGCGCTCTGCGCCTGGATCGTGCGCAGCAGCGGCACGGCGGTCGTACGGACCAGAGAACCGCCGGGGCTGCCTACGCTCCAGGCGTGACGAGGCCGGTCTCGTAGGCGAGGACCACGGCCTGCACGCGATCGCGCAGCCCGAGTTTTGCCAGGATGCGCCCGACGTGCGTCTTGGCCGTGGCCTCGCTCACCACCAGCGCCTCGGCCAGCTCTACATTGCTGAGGCCACGCGCCAGCAGCGTCAGGACCTCCCGCTCCCGCGCCGTCAGGTCAGCCAGCGCACCGGGCGGAGCGGTGGCCGGCGGGGCCGGCCTGGCGAAGCGCTCGATCAGGTGGCGGGTGATGCCCGGCGCCAGCAGCGTGTCGCCCGCGGCAACGGACCGCACCGCTTGCACCAGCCCTTCGGGCGAGACGTCCTTCAGGAGAAAGCCGCTGGCGCCGGTCTGGAGCGCGGCGTACACGTACTCGTCGAGGTCAAAGGTGGTCAGCATCAGCACCCGGCAGGGGAGCCCGGCGGCCACCGCCTCCTCGCCATCGCCGACCTCGGCGACGACCTCGATGTCGTCCTGGGCTTCGAGAATCAGGCGGAAGCCGGCACGCACCAGCGCCTGATCATCGGCGACCGCCACCCGTAGCGGCTGGGGCTCGCGGGAGAGGCGGTCATGCCGCTAGAGGCAGCCGGGCGCGCACGGCGAAGCCTCCGTCGGGCCGGTGGCCGGCCTCGAGCTCCCCGCCGTAGGCCGCCACGCGCTCCCGCATGCCGAGCAGGCCGCGCCCCGATCCGCGTGCGCCGGCCAGGGTTGCCCCGCCCCCGTCGAGCACCTCCAGCCGCAGCTCGTGCTCGCGGAAGGCGACGGTCACCTCGGCCCGCGCGCCGTGGGCGTACTTGAGTGCGTTGGTGAGCGCCTCCTGGACGATCCGATAGGCGCACGGCTCCAGTCCCGGCGGCAGCGGCCGCCTCTGACCTTCGATGCGGACCTCGACCGGCACCCCGGCTGAGCTTACCCGCTCGGCCAGCGTGTCCAGCTGCCCCAGGCCCGGCTGGGGCGCCAGCGTGGGCCCATCGCTCGGGTCGGCCTCGGCAAGCACGCCCAGCAGCCGGCGCAGCTCGTCCAGCGCCTCGCGGCCGCTGGCCTCGGCCTGCAATAGCGCTTCGCTGGCGCGCTCGGGCCGCTTGCTCAGCACGGTTCGGGCAGCCCCCGTCTGCACGTTGTGGGCGACCACATCGTGGAGCTCGCGCGCGATGCGCTGGCGCTCGTCGGCCAGGGCGAGCTGGGTGGTGAGCTCGCGCTCGCGTTCGAGTCGCTGGGCGCGTTCAGCCAGGACGTCGGCACGGGCCTGGTTCTCGCGCACCGTGTTACCGGCCAGCCAGATGGCCAGCCCGCCGACGAGCTCCATCGCCCACGACGGCACCGTGGGGCTCGACTCGGGTACCAGGAGGAGCAAGACGAGAGCCCCGACGGCCACGATGAGCGGCGCCGCCCACCGCCACCGCGCGTAGACGGCGACCGAGTACAAGCCGATGAAGGTCGCGAGAAGGGTGATCGTGACAGGCTGACGGGCGCCCACAATGGCGAACGCGATCTGGGCGAGGTGCATCCCGAGCGGCAGCCGTCTGCGCCACGCGAGCGGGAGGCCAGTGCCGAGCGTCGAGACGATGGCCAGTGGCCGCTGGGGGCCTTCGAGCAGGATTTGTGTGGTCGCCCCGGCCGCGAGAACGACGGCGAGTCCGCCATCCACCAGCCGTGGCTCGATGCTGGCCAGCGTGCGCCAGACGCGTCGCAGCGTGTCCACGGCTTCACTTTAATGCGCGCACGCGCAAACACCATCGCTCCCGCGCATGATGCCGCGTCCATCTCAAGGATGACGGCCCTTTGAACATCATCCCCGCGGTACACCCCGAGATCGCCCGCGCGACCGACGTGCTGATAGGGCGTCTGTTCTTACGGCCGATACATGAACCTCACGTGCGCATCGACCCCCACCCAGATCGCCGCCCAGCCGGGCCAGACGGTCCGCCTGCGGGTGATCGACGCCGTCGTGGCCGGCATGGACGGCGGTCCCGAAACACCCGTCCTGCTCAGCGCCCCGTTTACGGTGGCCGCCCTGGATGGCCACGAGCTGCACGGCCCACAGCCGCTCAGCGCGACCCGCGTCCCGCTGGGCATGGGCCAGCGCGCCGACGTGGAGATTAGAGGCCCGGGACGCACCGCCCAGGCGCCCGCAGACGGGGCGGGTCGCGTCCGCCGGCGGCCACGGTCATTCGCTTACCTGGCCGCCGGCTGCGCGACGACCGCTCTCCTCGTCCTCGACCGGGATACGGATGGTCTCGCCAGCATCGGCGCCGACGGGCTGGTCGGCCGGCTGGCGATCCAGGGGGTGGTGCTCAAGAACGATCTGCTCACGGGTTACGGACGCTGTGGGCTGCGTCTTATCCAGGAGGCGATCTGGGCCCGTAGGAGCCACCGCCGAGCTGCCTTGTCCCGTGGCGGCTGCCTGCTCCGGTGGAGCACCCGCCGCGGCTCGCTCACCGACCAGCGACGGCTCGCCCACACTGCGTCCGGAATGGTCTGGCCCGCTGCCCCGGCGCCAGCGCCACGCCAGATACCCGGCGGCGCTGAGGGCCACCAGCGCCCCGACGCCCACGCCGTGGCGGACGCCGGCCGCGGGAGCGAGCGTGCGGGCGCGGGCCCGAATATAGTCACTGGCGCGGGTGCCGGCGGGCTCCACGAGGGCCAGGCTGGCAGGCGCCGAGTCCAGGATGCGACGGCGCGGCCGGCGCTCGCCAGCGTGATCGTCGGGGGGCGCCCCGGCCGCTTGCTCGGACGGCTGCTCCCCTGTCGCGCGAGCGCGCCGGCGGACCGCCAGCAACGCCGCGATCGCCAGCCCTCCGCCAAGCGGGCCCACGGGCATGATGCCAGCAGGGAACACCTCGGCCAGCGTTGTCAGAGCGCGGCGCACCCGATTGATGGGCCGGTTCTGCTCGCGCCGCCACCGACGGTACAGCCACACGGCCCCAGCGCCGCCCGCCGCGGCGACGGTGGCGGATCCGCCCCAGACGACCGCGCGCGTTGAGGTAGTCCTCCGCGCCGGCGCGGCCGCGGTCGGGGCCACCGCGTGCACGCGGGACGTCGTCACGCGATTGGCCGCCGGGGCAGGCTTGAGCACCTCCTCGGCGGACGTCTCGCCTGCTCTGGGCCGCTCTCGTGGCGCTGCATCTGGCGCGGGCCTGAGGTGCACCATGTCCCCCGCGACATCAGCCACTCGGTCGCCCGGCACGTACCGGTCCGCGACGGACAGGTCTGGCCCGTCAATCTCGATGAAGCCCGTGCGTTGTAGCTCGCGGCGCAATGGCGCCGGCACGTCCAGCTCCCCGGCGTTGCTGGCGGCGAACGGCGCCCCGATCGCCACGCCGGACTCGCCCGCCGTCGCCCCGCTGGGAGCAGTCACCGCGCCGGCCGTGCCCACGACGGGCTCGTTGCCCTGGGTCGTCACCGCCTGGGGGTCGCCCATCTGCACGCGGCGGACAGTCCCGAGCCGCGCACCGGCTGCATCCAGGACCGTCATCCCTTCGCGCACCCGTTCCAGCGGCTGAGTGGGGAAAATGGGGCTGGTCGTCATAGTAAACTCCTTCTCGCGGCTGGCAGCCTGCTGTGGGGCAGTTCTGGCAGTCGCGCCACGTTCCGGGCGAGCAAGGAGCGTGCCGTCCTGGTGTGCGGGTCACCACGGCAGAGATCGCAAGCCAGCGGCGTGCCAGTAGCGGTACGCTAGGATCCGAGCCAAGTCGTTGAGGGAGCCGTGATCGAAGTCGTCGTGGGCCTCGGCCGCCCGCCGGGCGTGTCCCAGCAGTTCCTCCTGCTGCTCAAGGAGCGGACGGGATCACGCGTGCTGCCGATCGGCATCGGCGCCTTCGAGGCCGAGGCCATCGCCCTCCACATCCAGGGCGTGCGTCCCCCCCGTCCACTGACCCATGATCTGCTTGCCCAGGTGCTCCGTCCGCTCGGCGGCCACCTGCGGCGGGTGGAGATCTCCGAGCTAACCGGAGACACCTTCTACGCGCGACTGGTGCTGGAGCACGCCGGGCACGAGCTGGCGATCGACAGCCGTCCCTCGGACGCCATCGCGCTCGCCGTGCGGGCGGCGGTCCCGATCTACGTCGCTGAGGCGGTGCTCGACCACGCCGGCGTGGTGCCGGAGGCGCCGGGCGCGCCGGCCGATCCTTCCGGGCGGGGCGGACCAGCGGAGGCGTCGGAGCCCCCGGTCGACACCTCCCAGCTCTCGGTGTTCAAGGAGTTTCTAGATACCCTCGACACCGATGACCTGGACGCTGGCGGCCCCGAGCAGCGAGCTTGACCCGCCGAGTCGCGAGCTCGCGGTGCCTATGTCGTAGCTGCGGGGGGATGTGGCTTTATCGTCTCCGGCCTCTGGGAGCTGCTCCGCCCTGCCGTCGCGGGCATCTGGCGGCCGAGCTTCTGATTGACGCTGACGACGTCACGCGCTGGCGCGGAGCCAGCAAGCGTGCGCTCAGATGGATGCCCACGCTCCGTACGCTACAAGCGGGCAACCTCCCGCACGACCGTCTCGCCCAGCAACAGTATTGGCTCGATCTCTCGGGCGTCGGGCATGTTGAAGGTGACGTACTGCGAGCCAGCCTCCGCGTAACGACGCAGCCCCTCGACAATCTCATCCGGTGTGCCGATCAGACCGAACTTCTCGCCGTAGCGCTCCTTCTTCGTCGCGAGCTCACGCTCGTTGGAGGCAATCAGGATCGACACATCATTGGAGCGCGTGACGGCGTTGGCTGGCCGGCCGACACGCTCGCAGTGCTGGCGCAGCACCTCGAACTTGTGGGCCACAGTGGCGGAGTCACCCATGACGTTGCACAAGTCGGCGTACTGCGCCACCAGCCGCAGCGTGGCCTTCTCGCCGCTGCCCCCGATCATGATGGGCGGGCGCGGCCTCTGCACCGGCAGTGGGTCGTTGTAGGCCTCCTCCACGGAGTAGTGCTTCCCGCTGAAGCTGGCCGGGCGTTGCGTCATCACGCGGTCGACGACCTGAACCGCCTCCTCGAGCATTTCCATGCGCTCGCGAACGGAGGGGAATGGCCAGCCATACGCTCGGAACTCTGGCTCGTGCCAGGCTGCGCCGAGGCCCACGATGGTGCGGCCATGCGCGATGACATCCAGGGTCGTCAGCATCTTCGCCAGCAGCGCCGGGTTACGATACGGAACCCCGACGACCAGCTCGCCGATCCGGATGCGCGACGTGCTTGCCGCGATCGCGCCCAGGGCGACGAAACAGTCGAAAACTGGCTTCTCTCTGTCAGGGTGCTCGTGGTCCGGAAACATGAAGTGATCGGCCAGCCAGACCGAATCGAGGCCGGCCTGCTCCGCGGCACGGGCGGCGGCGAGCGTCGTATCCCAGTGGTTGCCGTGCGTGCTCGGCGTGTAGGTGCCAAGCTGTTGTCCCAGTAGCATTGCCTGCTCCTATCTGTATCGGTATCTGTTAAGGAGGGGGTCCGGTCAAGGAGTGGCCCCGTCGATCGGCGTACGACGCTGCTGCTCGGCGTCTCGGCACAAGCGTACAAGGACCCCTCCTGACGTCACTCGAGCCATGTCTCTTGGGCTCGCCCGCGTAAATCTGGCTGCTGGCGCCCGTCGGTCGTGGGGCGCGGCCGGCGTCTGTTCAGGCAGCGTTCAGGCGGAGATCGGCGGAATACAGGCGGAGTTCAGCCTGGCGGACGCATGCTCGCCGGCAACCGCGCAGTACGAACGAGCAGATACCAGTGCCAACCTGTTGACCCCGCCGGCCAGACCCATTACCGTCTCCGCATCCAGTCTTGGCTGTGGACCTAGCAACTCGCCTGCCCAGTAGTCCGCCGGGTCCGGCGGCGCCTCGAGCGCCGCAGGTCTTCGGTCCGGGTGCGACCAGCCTCATGCGGCTGGGCATCGTTGCCTGCCTGTTGGGAGTCCTGCTGGTCTTTGCCGGGCTGGAGCTGTACGTCCGCTCGCCCTACGTGACGCAGGTGGGCGTGCCAGTGGACCAACCGGTGCCTTTCAGCCACAAGCACCACGTGCTGGACGACGGCATTGATTGTCGCTACTGCCACACATCGGTCGAGACCGCCGCGTTCGCCGGGATGCCGCCCACCCAGACCTGCATGAACTGCCACTCGCAGGTCTGGGCGCAGAGCCCGGTGCTGGAGCCCGTGCGCCAGAGCTTCGCCACCGGCCAGCCCATCCAGTGGAACCGCGTGACCAACGTGCCGGACTTCGTCTACTTCGACCACAGCATCCACGTCCAGAAGGGCATTGGCTGCTCCAGCTGCCACGGCCAGGTGGACCAGATGCCGCTCACGTTCAAGGCCGAGTCGCTGCAGATGAGCTTCTGCCTCGAGTGCCACCAGCACCCGGAACAGTACGTCCGCCCGCGCCAGGAGGTGTTCAACATGAGCTGGCAGCCGCCGGCCAACCAGGCGCAGGAGGGGCTGCGCCTGGTGCACGAGTACGGCATCGAGAGCAAGATCAGCTGCTCGACGTGTCACCGCTGATGAGAGATGAGGAGAGCATGCCCGACGTGGCGGACACTCGCGCCGCCCGCCTTGCCGACTACGAGCAGGCGCTGGCGCGGCAGCCGGATGGCGTGAGCCGCCGCCGCTTCATCGAGCTGCTCGGTGCTTCGCTGGCCCTGGCCGGCGCGGCCGCTTGCGCCCCGCCGCCCGACAAGATCGTGCCGTACGTGCGGCAGCCAGAGCAGCTGGTACCGAGCAAGCCGCTGTTCTTCGCGTCCGCCCACGTGCTGGGCGGCTACGCCCAGGGCGTGCTGGTGCAGAGCCGCGAGGGGCGGCCGATCAAGGTGGAGGGCAACGCGCAGCACCCGGCCAGCCTGGGCGCCACCGACCTGTTCGCCCAGGCCTCGCTGCTCACGCTGTACACGCCCGCGCGCTCGCAGGCGCTGATGCGGGAGGGGCAGATCAGCACCTGGCCCACCTTCTCGGCGGCCCTGCGCCAGGCGCTCGACGGGCTGCGCGCCAGCGGCGGGGAGGGGCTGCGTCTCCTCGGCGCGGCGAGCACGTCGCCGACGCTGGCCGCGCAGCGCCAGCAGGTGTTGCAAGCCTTCCCGCGGGCGCAGTGGCACACCTGGGAGCCGGTGAGCCGCGACAACGCCCATGCCGGGGCGAAGCTCGTGTTCGGCGCTCCGCTCGAGCCGCGCTACGCCTTCGCCAACGCCGACGTGGTGCTGCTGCTCGACGCGGACCCATTCACCTGGGACCCCGGACGCGTGCGCTACATCCACGACTTCGCCGCGCGGCGCCGGCCGGAACAGGGGCCCATGAGCCGCGTGTACGCGGTCGAGAGCACCCTCTCGACCACCGGGGCCAGCGCCGACCACCGCCTGCCCGTGCCGGCCCGCATCGTCGAGCCGTTGGCGCTGGCGCTGGCTAGCGCGCTCGGCGTGGACGTGGGCGGGGGCCCGCCGGCCCAGGCACCGGGAGGTGTGCCGAACGCCTGGCTGGGCGCGCTGGCGGCCGACCTGCAGGCGCACGGCCGCAGCGCGCTGGTGGTACCTGGTGACCTCCAGCCGCCGGCGGTGCACGCGCTGGCGCATGCGATGAACGCCGCGCTGGGCAGCGTCGGCACGACTGTCGACTACGCGGACCCGCTGGACGTGGACCCGACCGACCGCGCCGCCTCGCTGCGGACGCTGGTGGACGACATGCAGGCCGGCCGCGTGCGGGCGCTGCTGATGCTGGGCGGCAACCCGGCCTATACAGCGCCTGCCGATATTCCCTTCGCCGCCGGCGTGGCCAGCGTGGACTTCCGCGCCCACCTCGGCCTGTTCGAGGACGAGACGGCGGCGCTGTGCCAGTGGCACGTGCCGGAGCTGCACTGGCTGGAGGCGTGGGGCGATGCCCGATCCTTTGACGGCACCGTCACGATCCAGCAGCCCCTGATCGCGCCGCTGTACCCGGGCAAGTCCGTGCACGAGGTGCTGGCGGCTGCCCTGGGCCAGCCGGAGGTGTCCAGCCACGACGTGGTCAAGGGATTCTGGCAGAGCCAGCGCGGCGGTTCGAGCGCCGATTTCGAACGGTTCTGGCGGGCCGCCCTGGAGACAGGCCTGCTGCCCGGGACGGCGCAGCCCGCGCGCCACGTCGCCGTGCGGCCCAGCTGGGCCGCCGGACTGGTACCTACGCAGCCGCCCACGCAGCCGCCCACGCAGCCGCCCACGCCCGGCTCGCTGGAGCTGGTCTTCCGGCCCGACCCGTCGCTGTACGACGGTCGCTTCGCAGCCAATAGCTGGCTGCTGGAGCTGCCGCGCCCGCTGACCGCGCTGACCTGGGACAACGTGGCGCTCGTCAGCCCGGCTACCGCGCGGCGGCTGGGTGTGCAGCACCAGGACGTGGTAGAGCTGCGCTCGGCGGGACGGGCGGTGCGCGCCCCGCTGTGGGTCCTGCCCGGCCAGGCCGACGACTCTGTCAGCGTCACGCTGGGGTACGGGCGGCAGCGCGGCGCCGGCGCCGGCACCGGTGTCGGCTTCAACGCCTACGCGCTGCGCACCAGCGGCGCCCCGTGGGTCGCGGGCGACCTCGAGGTAGTCAGCACCGGTGAGCGGCACGCCTTTGCCACCACCCAGACGCACTACAGCATGGAAGGGCGCGACCTGGCGCGCACGGTCACGCCCGAGGAGCTGCGCCAGAAGGGTGCCGCCGCGGTGGGCGTTTCCCAGCCGAGCGGCTCGCTGTACCCGTCCTACCAGTATCCTGGCAATGCCTGGGGCATGGTCATCGACCAGAGTCAGTGCGTTGGCTGCAACGCCTGCATCGTGGCCTGCGTGGCCGAGAACAACATCCCCATGGTTGGTCGCGAGCAGGTCGCCCAGGGCCGGGACATGTTCTGGCTCCGCCTGGATACCTACCTCGAAGGCGAGCAGGCCAACCCGCGCGTGTCGCAGCAGCTGGTGCCGTGCATGCACTGTGAGAACGCGCCGTGCGAGGTGGTGTGCCCGGTGGGCGCCACCGTCCACAGCGCCGACGGCCTGAACGACATGGTCTACAACCGCTGCGTCGGCACCCGCTACTGCTCGAACAACTGCCCGTACAAGGTGCGGCACTTCAACTTTCTGCAGTATGCCGACTACGACACGTCAGTCCTGAAGCTGCTGCGCAACCCGGAGGTCACGGTGCGCAGTCGCGGCGTGATGGAGAAGTGCACCTACTGCGTGCAGCGCATTCGGAGCGCTGAGATCCAGGCGGAGACAGACGGGCGGCCCATCCGCGACGGCGAGGTGCTGACGGCCTGCCAGGCAGCCTGTCCGGCCGGGGCGATCGTGTTCGGCAACCTCAACGACACGAGCAGCCGGGTGGCCCAGCAGCGCGCCAACGCGCGCAACTACGCGCTGCTGGACGAGCTGAATACCCGCCCGCGCACCACCTACCTGGCCGCCGTTCGCAACCCCAACCCTGCTCTGGAGTCGGTGTAAGGTAGCCATGCAGGCGCAACTGACCCCGCCATTCGTCGAGCACGGCTTCCCGCCCTACCTCGGGCCGGAGCACAGCTACGGCGAGATCACCGACCGCGTCGATGCGCTGGCGCTGGCGCCGCGGCGGCGGCTCGGCTGGTGGCTGGGCTTCGGCCTCGGCTTTGCGCTCGTGCTGCTGCTGCTCTTCACCATCAGCGCGCTCCTGGTGGTAGGCGTCGGGCTGTGGGGCATCAACGTCCCGGTGGCGTGGGGCTTCGCCATTACCAGCTTCGTCTGGTGGGTCGGGATCGGGCACGCCGGCACGCTCATCTCGGCCATCCTGCTGCTGCTCAAGCAGCAGTGGCGCACGTCCATCAACCGCTTCGCGGAGGCGATGACCATCTTCGCCGTGATGAACGCCGGCCTGTACCCGCTGATGCACCTGGGGCGCCCGTGGTTCTGGTACTGGCTGGTGCCGTACCCGTCCACCATGGGCGTCTGGCCGCAGTTCCGCAGCCCGCTGGTCTGGGACTTCTTCGCCGTCGGCACGTACTTCACCGTCTCGCTCATCTTCTGGTACCTGGGCATGATCCCGGACCTGGCCAGCCTGCGCGACCGCGCCACAGGCAGCGTGGCCCGCGTCGGCTACGGTCTGCTGGCGCTCGGCTGGCGGGGGTCGGCGCGCCACTGGGCGCGCTACGAGCAGGGGTACTACCTGCTGGCCGCGCTGGCCACACCGCTGGTCGTGTCCGTCCACAGCGTTGTCAGCGCCGACTTCGCGGTGGCCATCCTGCCGGGCTGGCACTCCACCATCTTCCCGCCGTACTTCGTAGCCGGCGCCATCTACTCCGGCTTCGCCATGGTGCTGACGATCGCCATCCCGCTGCGCCGGGTCTACCACCTCGAGGACCTCGTCACCGAGCGCCACCTGGACACGATGGCGAAGTTCATGCTCGCTACCGGCCTGGCAGTGGCGTACTCGTACATCGTCGAGCACTTTATCGGCTGGTACAGCGGCAACCTGGACGAAGAGGCCATGCTCGTCAACCGCGCCTTCGGTCCGTATGCCCCCTGGTTCTGGCTGCTGCTGGCGTGCAACGTCGGGGTGGCGCAAGCCCTGTGGTTCAAGCGGGTACGGCAGAGCCCGGTGGTGCTGCTGGTCGTATCCCTGGTGATCAACGTCGGCATGTGGGTGGAGCGGTTCGTGATCGTCGCCGGCAGCCTCGCCTACGCCGACCCCCTGCCGGCCACGCGCGGCCTGTTCCTGCCCACGTTCTGGGACTGGTCCATGCTGGCCGGCACGCTCGGCCTGTTCGTGGCGGCCATGTTCCTGTTCGCGCGCTTCCTGCCGGTGGTGCCCGCCTTCGAGGTGCGGCGCCTGTTCCGCGACCTGTGGCTCGAGCGGAGGGGGTAAACGGCAGGCGATGGCTATTCTGCAGGAGCAGCCGGGCCGCGTGGTGGCGCTGGGCCAGTACGGGCTCATGGCCGAGTTCGAGTCGGCCGACCAGCTGCTACGCGCGACGCGGCGCGCGTACGCCATGGGCTACCGCGCCATGGACGCCTACGCGCCGTTCCCGGTCGAGGGGCTCGCCGACGCGCTCGGCATGGGCCAGACCGCCGTGCCGCTGATCGCGCTCACCGGGGGCTGCATCGGCGCCGCCGGCGGCTTCGCGCTGCAGTACTACGTCCACGTCATCTCGCTGCCCATCAACGTCGGCGGACGTCCGCTGGATAGCTGGCAGGCGTTCGTCCCGGTGACGTTCGAGATGGGCGTTCTGTTCGCGGCCCTGTTCACCCTGGCGGCCATCCTCATCCTGAACCGGCTGCCCGAGCTGTACCACCCGGCCTTCAACGTGCCGACCTTCGGGCGAGCCAGCCGCGACCGCTTCTTCCTGTGCATCGAGGCGCGCGACCCGCGGTTCGGCGACCGCGAGACGCGCGCCTTCCTCGCGTCCCTCGGCGCGCTGGAGGTAGCCGATGTGCCCGCGTAGCCGGCGCCGTGCCTGGGGCAGGGCCCTCCTGGCGGGCCTCTGCCTGCTGGCGGCCGGCTGCCGGCAGCAGATGGACCGGCAGCCCTACCAGCGGCCGCTGACGGCGAGCGACGTCTTTCCGGACGGCGCCTCGGCCCGCCCCCTGCCGGCGGACACGGTGGCGCGCGGCCAGCGCCAGGACGATCCAGCGCTGTCTACCGGCAAGGTGGGCGGGGCAGACGTCGCGGACGTCCCGGTGGCCGTCACGCGCGAGGTCCTGGCGTGGGGCCAGTCGCGCTTCACCATTTTCTGCAGCGCCTGCCATGGCAGCGCTGGCTACGGCGACGGCCTGGTCGTGCAGCGCGGCTTCACCCCGCCGCCGTCGTTCCATACCGAGGCGTTGCGCCAGGCCCCGGTGGGCCACTACTTCGACGTGATCACCAGCGGCTTCGGAGCTATGCCCAGCTATGCCGCGCAGGTAGACGTGCCGGACCGCTGGGCGATCGTCGCCTACATCCGCGCGCTGCAACGCAGCCAGCACGCCAGTCTGGAAGACGTGCCGGCGGACCAGCGCGCCGCCCTGGAGCAGGAGCCGTGACGCCGGTGCGCTCGGCTCTGGTCGCCGGCATCGTGGGGCTCGCGGTGGCCGGGGTGGGCTGGCTGGTGGACCCCACGGCGTTCTTCCAGGCCTACCTGACGGCCTACACCTTCTGGCTGGGGCTGGCGCTCGGGTCGCTCGCCGTGGCGCTGGCGCAGTTCCTGACTGGCGGCGCCTGGGGGCTGGTCACGCGGCGGGTGCTCGAGTCCGGCGCGGCCACGCTGCCGCTCATGGCGGTGCTCTTCCTGCCGCTGCTGCTGGGCATCCCCAACCTGTACGTCTGGGCGCGGCCGGACGCCGTGGCGGCGAGCGACCTGCTGCAGCACAAGAGCCCGTACCTGAACGTCCCGTTCTTCCTGGTCCGCGCCGCCGCCTACTTCGTCGTCTGGATCACGCTGGCGATCATGCTGGGCCGCCTGTCAGCCGAGCAGGACCGCACCGGCGACCCGGCGCTGCTGGGCAAGCTGCAGCGCCTCAGCGTCGTGGGCGTCCTGGCGCTGGCGCTCACGGCGACTTTCGCGTCGTTCGACTGGCTGATGTCGCTGGAGCCGGCCTGGTACTCCACCGCCTATGCCCCGATGGTTGGCATGGGGGAGCTGCTGCTGGCCCTGGCGTTCGCGGTGGTCGTCGTGACACGCCTGGCGCGCGCCGGCCCGCTAGTGGCGGTGAGCACGCCGCGCGTGTTCAACGAACTAGGCAGCCTGCTGCTGGCGTTCCTGATGCTGTGGGCGTACCTCGCCTACTTCCAGTACCTGCTCATCTGGGCTGGCAACCTGTCCGACGAGATCCCGTGGTATCTGGCACGGTTGGCCGGCGGCTGGGCGCTGGTGGCGGCCCTGGTGGCCGGCGGCGGCTTCCTACTGCCTTTCTGGCTGCTCATCTTCCGCGGGCTCAAGCGCAATCCGCGAACGCTGGCCGCCATCGCCGGCCTGCTCGTCGTGAGCCGCCTGGTGGACGCCTACTGGCTGGTGGCGCCGGCGTTCGAGCGCGCCGGGCCAGCGCTTGGCTGGCAGCAGGTGGCGGCCATCGTGGGCGTGGGCGGCGTGTGGCTGGCCCTGTTCGGCTGGCGTCTCGGGGCGCGGCCCTTGCTGCCGCCGAACGACCCGCGCCTGGCGCCCGCCCTGGAGGCAGCGCATGCCGCCGCGTGAGACCCGAGAAGCCAACCCTCTGCTCCGTCCGCTGGCAGTGGCTGTGGCGCTGGCCGGGGTCGTTCGGCTGATCCGCTCACGCCGCCGCGCCGCGTTGCCGCCAGCGGCCGACGCCGAGAGCCTGGCCGTCGGCTACGAGCGGAGCGACGGCAGCATCGCCGGGATCGTCGCCGGCGGAGTTGCCCTGTTGGCTGCCCTGGCGCTGGTGCTGGTGGGCGTCTCCAGCCTGGAGGCGTGGCTCACCGGGACGCCGATCAGGGTGGCGCGGCCTGACGAGCTCATCGCGGGGCGGCAGGGCGGCCCGACGCCGGCGCCACCGAGGCTGGAAGCGGAGCCCGGCGCCGAGGCGGCGGCCTACCGGGCTCAGGAGGACCAGCGGCTCCAGACGTACCATTGGGTCGACCGCCAGGCGGGCACCGTCGCCATCCCGATCGACCGTGCCATGGAGCTGCTGGCCAGGGCCAGCCCAGCGAGCCCCACGCCCACCCCGGAGCGGCTCGGCGCGTCGGCGCCGGCCGCGTCGAGGTCGGGACGCACAGAGGTGGGGCAGGGACCATGATGCCCAGTTGCTCGGCCGTCGCCCGGGCGGTGGCCGCGGCAGCCCTTCTCGCGGTGTGCTGGCTCGGGGTGGCGCTGCCGGCGGTGCAGGCGCACGGGATGGCACCGGACGGCCTGGGCGCCGTCGGCTTCACCCAGCGCCTGGGCGATCCGGTGCCACGCGACCTGGTCTTTCACGACGACGCGGGCCAGACGGTCCGGCTGGGCGATTACTTTGGGGAACGCCCGGTCATCCTGACGCTGAACCAGCTGCGCTGCCCCAACCTGTGCCCGCTGGAGCTGGACGGCGTCGTCAACGGGCTGAACGGCCTGCCGTTCACGATGGGCGACCAGTTCACGCTACTCACCGTCAGCATCGATCCGCGCGAAGGGCCGGACGACGCGGCGACGACCAGGGCGCGCGTCCTGCGGGGCTACGCGCGACCCGACGGCGCGTCCGGCTGGCACGTGCTGACGGGCGACCACGCCGCCATCGACCGACTGGCCGACGCGGTGGGCTTCGACTATGCGTACGATCCGAGCTCCGACGATTTCGCGCACCCGGCGGGCGTCGTGGTCCTCACGCCGGCCGGCCGCGTCAGCCGCTACCTCTACGGGATCGACTACTCGGCCACTGACCTGCGCCTGGCTCTGGTGGAGGCCGCCGCGCAGCGCATCGGCACGGCGATCGACCAGGCGCTGCTGATCTGCTACCACTACGACCCGGTCACTGGCCGCTACACGCCGTTCGTGCTGGGCCTGCTCCAGGTAGGCGCCGCGGCCACCATCCTGGCGGTGGGTGGCACGCTGGCGCTGCTCTGGCGCGCCGACCTGCGTCGCCAGAGCGACAAACCTGGCGTGGGGGTCTGAGCCGTGCCGAGGCTGCCCATCTTCCCGCCTCAGGGCTCCACCATGGCGGGCCAGGTGGACACGCTGGCGCTGTTCATGCTCGCGACCAGCACGCTCATCACGCTCGGCATCTTCGGCTTCATTCTGGTGTTTGCCGTCAAGTACCGGCGGCGGCCGGGCAACGAGGTGGGACAGCGTGTGACCGGCACCGCGCGGATCGAAGCGGCCTGGACCATCGTGCCGCTGCTCCTCTCGCTGATCCCGTTCGCCTGGGGCGCCAAGCTGTACCTGGACGAAGCGCAGCCCCCCGCGGACGCGCTGGAGATCTACGTCGTGGCCAAGCAGTGGATGTGGAAAGCCCAGCACCCCGAGGGCCAGGCGGAGATCGACGCGCTGCACGTACCAACGGGCCGCGCCATCAAGCTCACCATGACGTCGCAGGACGTCATCCACAGCTTCTACGTGCCCGCCTTCCGCGTCAAGGCCGACGTGCTGCCGGGGCGGTACACCACCCTCTGGTTCCAGCCCAGCCAGCCCGGCGACTACCAGCTGCTGTGCGCCCAGTATTGCGGCACTGACCACTCGACGATGACCGGGCACATCATCGCCATGCGCCCCAACGAGTACGCGGACTGGTTGGCCAGCGGCGCAACGGCCACCAACTCGAACGCCGCGCAGGGGCGCCAGCTCTTCCTCCAGTACGGCTGCGCGGAGTGCCACGAGGCGGGCCGAGCCCCTGACCTGCAGGGGCTGTACGGCCAGCCGGTGCAGCTGCAGGACGGCTCCTCCGTGGTGGCCGACGCGAACTACATCCGGGAATCCATCCTGCAGCCGTCGGCCAAAGTGGTCTACGGCTACCAGCCGATCATGCCGTCGTTCGCGGGTCGCTTGAGCGAGGGCGACGTGGTTCGCCTCATCGAGTACATCAAGTCCATCGGACCGTCGCCCGGCCAGGCGCGGCCGCGCGGCCCGAGCCTGCTGCCCGTGCCTGCCGTGTCCCCGGCGCCCGCGTCCGCCCCGGGAGGTTCCCCGTGAGCACCGTCGCGCTCCCTGCCACTGGCCGCGCATCCTACCTGAGCGCCAACTACGCGGTGCGCTCCTGGCTGCTGACCACCGACCACAAGCGCATCGCCGTCCTGTACATGCTGTCCATCACAGGCATGTTCTTCATAGGCGGCGGGGCGGCCACGGTGATGCGCATCGAGCTGATGAACCCGAGCGGCTTGCTGCTCGACTCGGAGACCTACAACAAGCTGTTCACCTTGCACGGGATCGTCATGGTCTTCTTCTTCCTGATCCCGTCAATCCCTACCGTTCTGGGGAACTTCCTGGTGCCGCTGATGATCGGCGCGCGCGACCTGGCGTTCCCGCGCCTGAACCTGCTGAGCTGGTACATCTACCTGCTCGGCGCACTGTTCACGCTGTGGGCGCTGATCGACGGCGGCGTGGACACCGGCTGGACCTTCTACGCCCCCTTCAGCACCTCCGCCTCGACCACGCACGTCGTCGCCGCGGCGCTGGGCATCTTCATCGTCGGCTTCTCGTCCATCCTGACCGGGCTCAACTTCATCGTCAGCATCCACCGCCTGCGGGCGCCCGGCCTCACCTGGTTTCGCCTGCCCCTGTTCCTGTGGTCGCTCTACGCCACCAGCGTCATCATGGTCCTGGCCACACCCGTCCTGAGTATCAGCCTGCTGCTCGTGGCGGCCGAGCGGATCCTGCGCATCGGCTTCTTCGACCCGGCGCTGGGGGGCGACCCGCTGCTGTTCCAGCACCTGTTCTGGTTCTACTCGCACCCCGCCGTCTACATCATGATCCTGCCGGGCATGGGGGTCGTGAGCGAGCTGATCGCGGCGTTCTCGCGCAAGATGCTGTTCGGCTACCACTACGTGGCGCTGGCCAGCGTGGCGATCGCGGTGCTGGGCTTCCTGGTGTGGGGCCACCACATGTTCGTGGCCGGCATGTCCGCCCACGCGGCCCTGATGTTCTCCGTCCTCAGCTACCTGGTGGCCGTCCCCTCGGCCATCAAGGTGTTCAACTGGACGGCCACGCTCTACAAGGGGGCCATCACCTTCCACACGCCACTGTTGTACGCGCTGGGCTTCATCGGCCTGTTTACCATGGGCGGGCTGACGGGCCTGTTCCTGGCCTCGCTGGCGATAGACACGCACGTGCACGACACCTACTTCGTGATCGCGCACTTCCACTACATCATGGTGGGCGGCATGGTCATGGCCTATATGGGGGGGCTGCACTACTGGTGGCCGAAGATGACAGGCCGCCTCTACAACGAGCGCTGGGCGGCAATCGCCGCCGTGACTATTTTCCTCGGCTTCAACCTGACCTTCTTCCCGCAGTACGTCCTCGGCTACCTGGGCATGCCGCGGCGGTACCACGTCTACCCGGAGCAGTACCAGGTGCTGCACGTCATGTCCACCGCGGGTGCTTCCATCCTGGGGCTTGGCTACGTGCTGCCACTGTTCTACCTGCTCGGCTCGCTGCGGTCGGGCAAGGTGGCCGGCCCGAATCCCTGGGAGGCCACGGGCCTCGAGTGGACGGTCGCCTCGCCGCCGCCGAAAGACAACTTCCCGAGCATCCCCGTGGTGACGGGGCCGCCGTACAACTACCCGTCGCGGGGTAGCGCGTGAGCGCCCAGGGAGCTGCCCCGGAGCGCGCGTTCCTGGCGCCGCACTACAACACCCTCGAGCAGCAGCGCGGCGCGGCATCGTTCGGCATGTGGGTATTTCTGGCCACCGAGCTGATGCTGTTTGGCGGCCTGCTGGCGGCCTACGTCGTTTACCGCGCGGTCTACCCGCAGGGATTTGCCGAGGGCAGCCGGCACCTGGATCTCCTGCTGGGCGGCACCAATACGGCGGTGCTGATCTGCAGCAGCATCACGATGGCGCTGGCGGTGCGCAGCGCCAGGCTGGGCGAGCGGCGCAAGCTGCTACTCTTGCTGGCCACCACCGCGATACTGGGTGCGCTGTTCATGGCCATCAAGGCGGTGGAGTACGGGAAGGACGCGGCCGACGGGCTGGTGCCGCGGCTAGCCTGGCGTTACGACGGCCCGTACCCGCAAGCAGTGCAGCTGTTCATGCTCGCCTACTTCGCGCTGACGGGGCTGCACGCCGTGCACCTGACCATCGCCATTGGCGTGGTGGTCGTCGCGCTTATCCTGGCGTGGCGCGGGGCGTTCCCGCCCGCGCATTCAGCGTCCATCGAAGTGATCGGCCTGTACTGGCATTTCGTGGACCTGGTGTGGATCTTCCTGCTCCCGTTGCTGTACCTGTTCGGCCTGCAGCCGTGACGAGGTGAAGAGAACAGCGGATGCCTGAGGATGTCGTCTCTACACGCACCACCCTGCTCGTCGGCGGGGCTCTTCTCCTGCTGACCGGCGCTACCATCGCCGTCGCCCACGTGAACCTACATGGCTGGAACTCGGTGGTTGGCTTCGGCATCGCGGCCGCCAAGGCGGTGCTGATCGTGTTGTTCTTCATGCACCTTCGGGCCAGCCCTGGCGTGACCAGGCTGGTGGGCGTAGCCGCGCTGCTGTGGCTGAGCATCCTGATCGTGGGCACGCTCGACGACTTCCTGACCCGCAGCTGGCTGCCCGCACCGGGCAAGTAGGTCTGGTCGCTGAGCAGGCGCCCGTATCAGCTCCCCATGAGCATCACACCTCATTTCTCGTGCGGCCATCAAAGACGACGCGCATGGTTTGCAGTGAGGGCGCCGTGCTCTCGGGCGCGCGGAAGAACATGCCATGCACCGTCACCACGCACAGGATCGCGTCATCCGGCTTGCCGAGATCGGCGCCAAAGCGGGCGCGCAGCTCGCGCCGGGACATGAACTCGATACTATCGACCACGGCCAGGCGGGAATGGTGTCGCCACGGCCTGTGTTCGGGGTGGGGGCACAAACGTCGCCCCGGCCGGTGGCAGTGCGACCGCTGGCAACCCTCCCGCCGCCGCAACCTCACTCTCAGGTGGGTAGACCGCTCCTCCGATCTTCTCTCCCGTGACGGCATCCAGCACCATGCTCATCTGGTGGTACGTGAGGTCAGGGCGCCGACTCATGCCGGGTGCCACCTCGTCGGGCACGGCAATGTCGCCACGCAGGAAGACGAGCCACACGAGCCGAGTACGCTGTTGCCCCTGCTTCGACGACGGGTCCAGTGGCGGTTGCTTCTCCAGTTGGACAGCAGCATCCAACGTCATGGTCTGCGCATTGGCTTGCGTCGGTCCCAATGCCAAATGACCGATAGGTGACCCTTGACGCGCATAGCGAATCGCGAGCCCCACTGCCTGCTCTTGAGGCAACGTCGCCGCCTCGGCACGCGTGCCCCGACCAAGCAGAATGACGGCCACCACCCCGATCAGCATCGCCACGATCAGCCCGGCGATGATGCGTCTCTCTTTAAGCCTCATGGCAGCCCCCGCGCTTCCGACAGCGCCGTCCGACAAAGACCAGTGTACCGAGAGCTCTACTGCCGCTCTCGTTCAGCTCAGTGTAAGGTAGGGTCGCCGTGCACTCGAGCGCGGCCTTGTCGAGCTGAACCCGGATGCGCGGGTTTGGCCGTCACGGCTGCAGCGCCGGTCCCATTCTGAGACCTCATGGTTCATGGTGGCCTTGAGGGCGCGCCAGCTGTCGGCTGATGGTGTGTCGCCCGTTTTGTTGAACGTTGAACGAGACGGACAACCGCGACGGACACGGCCACGGCGCGGTTGCACAGGTGGTCGACTTGGTGGGATCCTCCAGTGTGCTACTCCGACAGCGCGGTCTCTAGGACGGTCTCGGGGGAATATACGTGCGACTCCGCAGGCATCAGCCGCTCATGGTCTGCCTCCAGTCCGCGGTGCTGACTGCCCTTGCGCTGGCAGGCTGCGGGCCGAACGCGACCGGTGGGACGCACGCCCCGCCACAGCCACCGGTGGACCCCGTTGTGTCTCGGGTGGCGCCGCCCCGAGACGCCAGCGGACCCGTGTCTGCTACGGCGATGCCCGCCCCGACGGAAACGCCGGACCCCGGCCGCCCACCTGCGACGCCCACCGTCTGGACGACGGCGGCGGGGCCAGCGCCGCAGTGTCGCGTGGGGGACACGGTGGTGCCGGTGCCGTCGGTCGGGCCGCCTCCTGCCGCGAGCGAGGTCAGTGGCTTCGCCCAGATCCCCGCTGCCCCCGGGGCCACCTGGACCACGGTCGCCTCCGCTGAACCGCTGCCCGGTCTGGCCGTCGAGCTGCGCCTGCCGGCGACGACGTTCCTGGTTGGCGAGGCGATCAGCCCCCAGGTGCGCGTGCGCAATACCGGCCAGGGCCCCGTCGCAATCTACGATCCGTGGGTCGAGGCGCTCGATCAGGACACCTCGCTGTCTCTGGTCAAGCCCACGCCTTTCCTCCCCGGTAGCTGGCCTGAGACACACCCACCTCCGTCCCCCTGGACAGTCGACCCGGGCCAAACGCACGTCTGGAGTCGTACCATTCAGCTCCCGTTCGCGAATCAGACCGCCGCCCGGTCCCCGTACCGGCTGCGCGCCGTGGCTCAGCTCAGCGGACCGGGCCCCGCCCCGATGAACCTGTCTGAATGGCCTGCGTTCCAGACGGCCAGCGTCCCGCTCGCGCTGATCCCGGCCCGCCCCCAGCAGCAGCTGCGCCTCGCCTGGCAAGCAAACCGGCACCAGTGGTGCGTGCAGGCGGTGGACGGGGCTGGGGGCCGGCCAGTCGGGCCGCTGGTGACATGGATGCATGCCACATCCGTCCGTGGTGCGACGCTCGGGGGCCTCATGGGTGGCACAGGCGATCTGTGGGCTGGCTTCTGGCCGCCGTACCTGCTGGACGGAGACGTTCCCGTCAACGTCAGCCTCTGGGTGGCCGGGCCTGGCTACGTGACCGGGCTGGCGACCGTGACCGTGCCGCCTGGCGGGTGACCGGCAGCCAGTGTGACGACGGCTGCGGCACGGCATGCTCGCACCATTGGCAGCGCCGGAGCTGCCGTGCCGATCAGGGCGCCCCGCAAGAGGCGACAGCCCCTGCCGCCGCCCTGGAGCACGCGGCTGAGCTGGTGCTGATGACCGGGTGGACACATGCGCCGTATGCCAGCGCCACCACCCCGAACAGCAGCAGCAGCAGCGGCCATATCCAGACGCTCACCCAGCGAAGAGTATAGGCGCGCCGTGAGCAGGCCGCCCGTCTGCTGTCCTTTGCTTCGCGTTGCGGTGGGTCGCATGGCTCACCCGTGAAGGAGTGCGCGTGATGGACCCGCTGGAGCAGTGGCAGTACGAGGAGCGACCGCCCTTCTCGGGCTGGGACTTCTCGTACTCGTCCTGAGTCGGCACACTGCCTTCAACTGGGACGAGGTGGCGCGGATCCTTGCGCCGGGTGGGACGTTCCTGACCCAACAGGTGCACGGGCGCTCGGCGGAGGATCTGCTGGCCGTCTTCGATGCCACGCCTCAGTGGCCCGAGGCGACGCCAGCGAAGTATGTCCCGCGCCTGGAGGCGGCACTTGGGGCTTGCTCTCGGCCCGGCCGGGGGCCATCCGGCTGGTAAGGTGCGTAGCGTCTCGAAGTACATCGGCATCGACCTGGGCACGGCGAACGTCCTGGTCTATGTCAAGGGGCGGGGGATCGTGCTGAACGAGCCGTCGGTCGTCGCCTACTCGGCCACCGACAACCGCGTGGTGGCCGTCGGCTCCCACGCCCGCCAGATGCTCGGCCGCACCCCCGGCCGCATCATCGTCAGCCGCCCCATGCGCGACGGCGTCATCGCCGACTACCTGGTCACCGAGGCCATGCTCCGGTACTTCATCAGCAAAGTCGTCGGCAAGTACTCCCTGTTCCGCCCGGTCGTCATGGTGTGCATCCCGGCCGGGGTGACCAACGTCGAGAGCCGGGCGGTGCTCGACGCCACCATCCAGGCCGGCGCCAAGGAGGCGCACCTGATCGCCGAGCCGCTGGCGGCGATCGTGACCAACGTCAAGGGGGTGCTGGAGCAGACGCCGCCGGAGCTGGCCGCCGACGTCGCCGACAAGGGCATGATTCTGACGGGCGGCGGCGCGCTGCTGCGCAACCTGGACCGCCTGCTGGCGCGCGAGACCGGCGTGCCGGCCTACGTCTCGGACGACCCGCTGTCCTGCGTCGCCATCGGCGCCGGCTGGGCCTTTGAGTACCTGGCTGGCAGTGACCCAGACGGACCGGGATGGGCACGCTGCGGAGCCCGTCCACCTCGTCGACCGTTGACGCCAAGTGACCACGCAGTCGCAGTCCCGGAGCCAGATGCGACGCTGCACAGCTTGCAGATGTGATGTAGCAGCGAGTGGGACGGGACGACGATGTGCGCCGCGCCAACCCCTTGCCGCTGCCAATCTGGATGCACCTGCATCGTGCGCAGAACGAACACCCCTTCCTCGGCAACGAGGCGGACGCTCCAATTGTGGTGTCACCGTACCCGACGAGCGCCACCGTCTTGTCTGCGCCGACCGTGGGGCCGTGCCCAAGCGACCGGTAGAACGCCTCGGCTCGAGACACCTCACGCCTGCTCGGGACGAGGATCTCCATATCCCCACTGCTCACACGCAGCGCCTATCTCGAACGCAGCCGGCCGTGGCGACCGAGTGCGAGCCGCACATCGTGATCAGTGTCACAGCGTCGTCCCTGAATCCTGGCCTGCTTGATCGCGGTGCACCAGCAGCAGATCGCGGGTCAGCTCCGCCTGCCCCATGTGCTCGGCCGCATGCCGCAGGGCAATGATGAGAACGTCGAAGCCGCTCAAGACGCCGCGGCGCGGGTGGTAGACCTCGCTGGTCAGCGTGTGCGGCGGGAGCTGGCCGAGCACCTCGGTGAGGTGTTGCTCGAGTCGCGCCCAGCGCTCGCCGATCATCTGCGCAGTGACCCCTGCGTCATCGAAGTCAGCCCGCCGCTCTCGCCGGATCGTCTGTCGGCCCAGGACACCGAGGACGTTCTCCTCCGCGTTGGCGAGCGCGTGCGCCGCGATGGCGAGCAAGCTGTTGGCCGCGGGGGCGGGACGCCAGTGCAGCTCCTCCTCGTCCAGGCCCTCCAGGCACCGCACGATGCGGGCGAGCGACCGGCACAGGAACTCCGCCGCGGCCGTGGTCTCTCTGCCTCCCACCATCGCGCGCCTGATCCAGCCTTCAGAGGGTAACCCCGCCAGAGTACGCAGACCGTAGCACGCTGAGGTCCCGACAAAAGCGGCGACGCGTCAAGCTCGTCGAGCGATGGTGATGATTTCTGGGGTCGTGTCGGTCAGCGGCTGCCCGGTCCAGTCTCCGAACTGCTCCGCGATTGCCAGACCGGCACCGGACAGGAACGAGGCCAGTACATCCACGTCCAGGAACCGCAACGTGCACCCGCTCACCTGCGGCCCATCCCAGCTGGGACTCGTGAACGTCGTCGTGAAACGAACGAGATCTCCCTCCATCGGTGTCTCGACCTGGCTCTCCACCCGCACCACCGCACCGGAGGCATCGGTGACCTCGACCGCGTGGTCCGGCGTCCACTGCTCCCACTCGCGCACCAGCGGGTTGCGCGTTTCGAACGCGAAGCGGCCGTTCTCGGTGAGAGCCGACCGGATCGCGGCCAGCGCGGCGCGCAGGTCGTCATCCTCGACGAGCTCCTGGAACGCATGACCGGTCATCACGACCAGATCGAACGCGCGATCCCAGGCGACCGACGCGAGGTCACCGAGGACCCACTCGATGTCCGACCGCTTCCGCGCCTGGTCGAGCATGCCGACGGCGGGGTCGAGTCCACACAGTCGCCCGGTGTGACCGACCTGGCGGGCCCGGTGCAGCAGCGCACCCGTTCCACAGCCGACGTCGAGCACGGCCTGCGCGGACATCACCAGCGGCAGGTAGAAGCGGAAGTCGCCTCGTGGCTCGAACGGGCACAGTACGTCATACAAGGCGGCAAGACGGGCGTCGGAGAACTGGCGATCGACCACACCGCCTGTCTACCAGACCCCCACGACGACGGCAAGCGGACAAAACCCCAGGCAGCCTGGCGCCGACGCCATGGGTCGGTTCCCCGTGCGTGCGAGCCGACAGCCAGGGAACGGGCTATTTGTCCAGCCAGACGGTATCGACGCGTCCCCATTCGGATATGAGGCGCTTGTCGAGCGCCAGGCCTTTGACGTAGGCCCGTGCCATGAGCAGATGGTCCTCGAAACCGATGAACATCCACGGCGGGTCCTGGTCGAGAAGGTCTTGAATCTGATTCAAGAGATCTGCCCGCTTGCCGCGATCCAGCTCCTGATCGGACTTCTTCAGCAAGTCGTCGAACGTTGGGTTCGCGTAGCCGCCGAAGTTCTGTGAGCCGCCCGTTTTGAAGTACGTATTGCCAAGCGGCGAGAAATCCGCGATCGGTGGGCCGGGGGTGTCCAGTACCAACGTGAACCGCCCCGCCTTCTCCTCCTCGACGAGCAGTGACCGCTCCATCACGCGAATCTTCACGTCGATGTTGAGAGCACGTTTCAGCTGGTCCTGAATTGCGGGAGACAGGATCTCCGCGTGTGGCGGTACCGAGGCGGACAGAAGCTCAACTCCCTGGATGCCATCCGGGTAGCCCGCATCGGCCAGCAGCTTCTTCGCCTCCGGGACATCGGCGCTCTTGTCCTCACGGTATCCTGGCAGCGTGGCAATCACTTCTTGTGGCGTGGCAAACTCGCTGCCGTGCGGCACCCAGCGTGTCAGCACGATCTGCTCCTGACTGCGATACGTCTGGATGAGCGCTTGTCGGTTGAGTACAAGGTGCAGCGCGCGGCGTATCCGAGGATCGTCAAACGGCTTCTTCCGCGTATTGATGATCACGTGAGGCCCATTGAACACCGTCACACGGTAAGTGTTGACGATGTCTTGTCGCTTCACACCCTCATCCCACGTCTCTCCCGACACATTCCAGGAGATATCTGCCTGCCCCGTAAGTACCGCCGTCCCACGATCCGACCACGCCGGCACGTGGAGAAACTCTAACGCGTCAACGTATGGTAATTCGTTGTTCCAGTAATGTGAATTCTTGGTGAAGGTCCATCGTTCTGCTTCTTTGTAATCGTTGAAGACGAACGGCCCAGTACCAGGGGCAAGCACTGTACGCATATCGTTGTTGTTCGCTTCTAGCGCCTTCTTCGAGTAAATCGCGTTGGTCGTATCGGTGAGCACGAGGAGGAAATCTGCCGAAGGCTCTTTCAGCGTGAACGTCACTGTGAGCGGGCCCACTGCTTCGATCCGCGCAACGGCGGTATAGCGGTCCTTCAGTGTGCTGACGATACCTGCTGGTGGAAAGATCAGTCGATTGTAGGTGGCAACGACGTCGTCCGCGGTGAGTGGCGTGCCATCGTGAAATTGGACGCCACTCCGGAGCTTGAAAGTGTAGGCGAGGCCGTCGGTTGCCATGTCCCACTTCTCCGCGACGTCCGGTACAATCGTGCGCAAGCCGTCTGTCAGGTTGAGGCGGATAAGGTTGTTGTAGAGTTGGCAGAGGACATTGTTGTTTGCGCCCTGCTGCATGTCGTAGTTCGAGGTCGTGGCGCCGAACGCCAGCCGAAACGTGCCGCCCCGCTTTGGATTCGGCTCAGGCGCCTTCAGTACTCCCGCATTGCCAGCAGTTGTCGTGCTGGCGACACCCGCGGTTGGAAGCGGGGCGATAGGCGTGGGTGTACTGGCTACGGCAGGTGCGCCAGATGGTTGAGCGCCGCCCGGTGCGGCGGTTGGGGCTGCTAGCCCGCACGCGGCGAGCACCGCGGCAATGGCGCTACCGGATAGCCCCGCGCTGGCCAGCTTGTGCACGAAGTGGCGGCGGCTGAGTCGGCCGGACTGGAACGCCTGCAGCCACGCCGCAAGGCGCTTGTCATAGGACATGGCATCCCTCCCGTGTTACCCGCGACGACGGAGAAGCGCGGCCCGTCCTCCGGCTCCCGTCGTGGACCGATACACTATCAGACCGTAGTTCCCTCTCTCGTTCGACCCACGCGGGAGGACCGGGCCGACGTGCACAGTAGCGACGGCAGGAGGCGGAGTCATGGATCAGACAGTCGGGTTTGCGGTCATCGGAGCCGGACTCGTCGGCCCCACCCATGCGCGGTTCGCGAACCAGGCAAAGGGCGCGGAGCTTCGGGTCGTGTGCGACCTGCGGGAGGACCGCGGCAAGCCCGTCGCCCTTGAGCATGGCGCGACATGGGTCGCGGACTACCGCGAGGTGATGCGGCGCGACGACGTCGATGTGGTGACGATCTGCTTACCGACAGCGCTCCACCTGGAAGTCGCAACGGCAGCCGCCGAGGCGGGCAAGCACGTTCTTGTCGAAAAGCCGATCGAGCTGAACATCGAGCGCGCTACCGCCCTGGTGCACGTGTGCCAGCGCAACGGCGTCAAGCTGGGGGCGGTCTTCAACCGCCGCTTCGTGTACGGCCCTCGTCGCGCCCACGAGGCCGTGCGTGGTGGTGAATTGGGGCGGATGCTCGTCGCCGACATGCGCTTCAAAGCGTGGCGATCGGCCGAGTATTACCGTGACTCGGGCTGGCGCAGCACATGGGACAAGGAAGGTGGCGGCGCCCTCATCAACCAGGGCATCCATGGCGTGGACCTCATGACGTGGATCGCCGGGCCGATCACGCGCGTACAAGGGTATGCCCAGCACTTGCGCCACGACATCGAAGCGGATGACACGACAGTCGCCGTTGTCGCCTATGCGTCGGGCGCTTTCGGCATCGTCCAATGCACGACGTCGGTCCATCCGAAGCAACCCGACCGCATCGAGCTCCATGGGACGAGAGGAACGATTTTGTTGGAGGACTACAAGATCGTGGGGTGGGACCTCGACGACGGCAGTAAGCCCGGCGTGCCGACCGCGGAGGAGCGCGCCCTGCCCGGCGCGGACAAGGATACGAGCGTCTGCCACTTCCTGCAGGTGCAGGACATGGCTGACGCCGTCCGCGAGGGACGCGACCCAGTCATCCGTGGTGAGGACGTGCTGCACTCCCTCGCCGTGGTCCAGGCTATCTACGAGGCGGATCGGACCGGCAAGGCGGTCGACGTGCCACAAACCGCGCGGCGCTGATGAAATTCTGGGGTGGAGGTCGTTGGTCGTGCCCGACCCGTATACCGCAGTCGGCCTGATTCCCACGGTGCGAGGGGTGCGCCAGCGTGAGCAGATCCAGCGCAACCTGGACCACATCACGCATCTCATCGCCGCGGCATCCTGGCTCTCGAGCCTGGACTTGCCCGTGCGTCTGGTGGCCTTGCCCGAGGGCGCGCTCCAGGGCTTCACGGACGAGGTGTTTGACCTCGACCATGCGGCCTTCGCGCGAGAATGCGCTATCGATATCCCTGGGCCGGAGACGCGCTTTCTGGGTGACCTCGCCAAACACTGGGGCGTCTTCATCATCGGTCAGGCCAAAGCGCGCCACGAGGCGTTCCCGGACCGTTTCTTCAACGTCGGCTTCGCGATCGATCCAGCCGGACAGGTGATCCTCAAGCACTACAAGCTCGCGACGCTGTATCCAGTCGAGCACTCGGTAACGCCGCACGACGTGTGGGACACCTGGATCGAGCTGTACGGCCGAAGCCTGGACGCCTTTTATCCCGTGGTGGACACGGAGATTGGCCGGCTCGCCGTCCTGATGGCGAATGAGGGTTCGTATCCAGAGAACGCGCGCGGCCTCGCCCTGAACGGGGCCGAAGTCGTGTACCGCGCATCGTACCCACATCCGCACACGGGAAACGACTTCTTCGAGATTCCGAACCGTGCCCGTGCCCTCGATAACAACTTCTTTGTTGTCGCGCCGAACCTCGCCACGTACTACCTGGAGCAAGATTCCGAACTGCCCATCGACACCTTTGGTGGCCAGTCCATGATCGTCGACTACAAGGGCCGCGTGATCGGAAAGCACGCCTACGGTGCCGGCTCGTCCTACGTGGCAGGGACAATCGACATCGACGCGATGCGGGACTTCCGTACGCGTGCCCAGTGGGACAACTGGATGAAGGACCTACGGAACGAGATATATCAATTGATCTACGAGCAGCCCATCTACCCCAAGAATCTTTACATGGAGCGCGCGCCATTCACCCATGCCGAATACCGCCAGCAGATCATCGACAAGCAGATCGACTTGCTGGTTGAACGGGGCGTGTACCGCCGGCCAGGCGCGTGACTGGCGCAGACCGCAGCCGCTAGGCCGGTACCGCCACGCGCGGCAGGTGGCTGAGCGCCTCCTGGATGGCCTCCGCTGGGTGCTCGAAGTCCTCGAGCTGATCGGCGAAGTAGGCGTCGTACGCGCCCATGTCGAAGTGGCCGTGCCCGGATAGGTTGAACAGGATCACCCGTCGCTCGCCGGCCTCCTTGGCTCGGACCGCCTCGTTGACCGCTTCCAGGATCGCGTGCGAGGACTCCGGCGCGGGGATGATGCCCTCCGTGCGGGCGAACTGGACGGCCGCACTGAAGCACTTTGTCTGCGGGTGCGCGACGGCCTCGATCACGCGTTGCTCCAGAAGCTGGCTCACCAGCGCCGCAAGCCCATGGTAGCGGAGGCCCCCCGCGTGGATGGACGCGGGCATGAAGGTGTGCCCGAGCGTGTACATCTTCAGCAGAGGCGCCAGACCCACCGTGTCGCCGAGGTCGTAGGCATAGACGCCCTTCGTCATCGTCGGGCACGCGGATGGCTCCGCGCCGACGATCCGTGTCTCGAGGCCCTCGCGGAGCTTGCGGCCAGCGAACGGGAAGGCGAGCCCGGCGAAGTTGGAGCCGCCACCGACGCAGCCGATCACCACGTCCGGGTACTCACCCGCCTTTTCCATCTGCCTCATGGCCTCCTGGCCGATCACGGTCTGGTGCAGCAGGACGTGATTGAGGACGGAGCCGAGAGCGTAGTGTGTATCGTCGTGGGTCGCGGCGTCCTCGACGGCCTCCGAGATGGCGATGCCCAGGCTGCCGGGGGATTCCGGGTCCTCGGCCAGGATCGTGCGGCCGGACTGGGTCTCCGTCGACGGGCTGGCCACGACGTTCGCGCCGTAGGTCTGCATCATGGACCGGCGGTAGGGTTTCTGCCTGTAGCTGGCCTTCACCATGTAGATGGTGCACTCCAGCCCGAAGAGGGCGCAGGCGAACGCAAGCGAGCTGCCCCACTGCCCAGCGCCGGTCTCGGTGGCCAGCCGGCGCGTGCCTTCCTGCTTGTTGTAGTAGGCCTGCGCGACGGCCGAGTTTGGCTTGTGGCTGCCCGCTGGGCTGACGCCCTCGTACTTGTAGTAGATGTGCGCCGGGGTGTCGAGAACCCGTTCCAGGCGACGCGCACGATACAGGGGGCTCGGGCGCCACAACCGATAGATGTCGCGCACCTCGTCGGGGATCTCGATCGACGGCTCGGTCGACACCTCCTGCATGATGAGCGCCATCGGGAACAGCGGCGCGAGGTCGGCCGGGCCGACCGGCTGCCCGGTGCCAGGATGGAGGACCGGCGCCGGCGGGGCCGGCAGGTCGGGGACGATGTTGTACCAGTGGGTCGGGATCTCGCGCTCGTCGAGGAGAATCTTTGTCGGCTGATCGGAACGAGGCATTGCCACGCTACCCCCGAGACATAGGATGTCGGCGCCTTGACGCGGGCTAGAGAACGCGAGAGCTGCGACGCGCTGCCAACCCTCGCGCGCATTATGGCGCACCACCCACGCGCCCGGGGCGCGGGTGGCTTATGCTGACTCCGAACAGAGCGCTGGCCGAGGGACGTGTCGGGCTGTGAGGGTGGTGGCTGCCGATGAGCACCGAACTGGATGTCGCGAGCAATCCTATTGGTACGAGCCTCGTCTTCGAGGACGACGAGGTCCGCATCTGGCGGATCGACCTGGAGCCAGGTGCAGAGGCCGCCTTCCACACCCACTTCCTCGACTACACGACGGTCGTGCTCGAAGGTGACGTGGTCGAGCGGCCCAACGCCGACGGCACAACCGACCGGATCGACGTCCATCCGGGCGCTATCATGCGCTGGCACCAGGGCACCCAGCGCCACGGACTGCGTAACGCAGGGGCCAAGCGCTTCAGCAACGTCATCATCGAGCTCAAGGCTGTCCCCGCCCGGTTTGGGGACGGGAGCTGATCGTGGCGGCATCACGACGTGTGTTCCTGCGCCTGGTGGCGCTCGGCGGTGGTGCAGCCGTCGCCAGCGCGTGCTCAGCGTCCCCTCCGTCGGCCGCGGCGCCCAGCACCCAGTCGTCGCCCGTCGCGCCGGTGAGCGCACCCGTCACGGCCGCCAAGAGCACCGCCGACCTCCGTATCGCCCTGGCTTCTGAGCCCAACACCTTCGATCCACATCTCACCGTTGGCCGCAACACCCAGATCTTCATCGCCAACATCTACGATGGCCTCACCGCCCGTGATCCCAGGGCGAACCTCGTCCCGGCCCTCGCGACCGAATGGAAAGTCCTCGAAGACCACTCCGGCTGGCAATTCAAGCTTCGTCAGGGCGTCACATTCCAGAACGGCGACGACTTCAACGCTGAGTCGGTGAAGTTTACGCTCGACCGCGCGATCAATCCGGACACGAAGTCGACAGTCAGCTCGGAGTTGGGCACCATCGCGGGCACGGACATCGTTGACGCGTCCACCGTCACGGTCAGGACGAAGCAGCCGGACATCATGCTGCCCAGCCGCTTGAGCGAGCTGTATGGTGGCATGCTGTCGCCGGCCTACACCAGAGCGACGGACCCCGCGACGTTCGGCACGAAACCCATCGGTACGGGACCATTCAAGGTCACCGAGTGGGTGAAGAATGAGCGGCTTGTGCTCGAGGCCAACCCCACATACTGGCGGGGCGCGGCGAGCGTCGGCCGCATCGTCGTTCGCCCCATCCTCGAAGACGCTGCGCGCGTTGCCGCCTTGCAGGCTGGTGAGGTCGACTTCATCAGCAACGTGCCGTACCAGCGAGCCGATGAGCTGGGCCGTGACGCCAACCTCCTGGTCAAGACGGTCACCACGCCGCGCGTCTTCTTCGTCGTCATCGACCCGCGACAGAAACCATTCGACGACGTCCGTGTGCGACAGGCGCTGAACTACGCGGTCGACGTCGACGCCATCATCAAGACCCTCTACCTCGGCCATGCGAAGCGTTTGGCAACCGTCATTGACGAGGCGTCGCTCGGCTATGACCCGACGGTGGCGCCGTACCCGTACGATCCAGCGAAGGCGCAGTCACTTCTGGTTGAGGCGGGGTATCCGAATGGTTTCTCCACGGAGTTCGACACCTTTACCGGGAGCATCGCGGACCACTCCAAGCCGGCAGAAGCGATCGTCGAGTACCTGCGGAAAGTGGGCGTGAACGCCAAGCTCAACGTCTTTGAATTCGGCGCCTTCGGACCACGACGGGTGGCCAACCAGGTTTCACCCCTGCACATCTATAGCCTGGGCAATGCCTACTTCGAACCGGCCTGGGCGATCAAATGGATGATGCAGGACAACCTGGGCATGCACTATCGCAATGCCGACGCCTACGCCCTCCTCGACAAGGCGGAGGGCACGTTCGACCCTGAGGAGCGGAAGAAGCTGTACGCGGATGTCCAACGTAAGCTCAAGGATGACTCTGGCTTTCTCTTTCTGTACCAGTCTGACGCGGTGTTCGCCATGAGCAAGCGGCTCGACTATGAGCCGCGGGCTGATGAGACCCAGTGGTTGTACCCAGCGAAGCTGACCACCTGACGTGGGCTGATGGGCCAGTACGTCGCTCGTCGGCTGCTCGGTTCGCTTCTGGTTATCCTGGGCGTCTCGGTTGTAACGTTCTGTCTCTCGTTTCTCAGTGGCGATCCCGCGGAGCTCATGCTGCCGCCTGGCGCGACGCCCGAGCAGATGGCGCAGTTCCGCGCTGCATGGGGCTTCGACCAGCCGCTCTACCAGCAGTACGGGCGGTTCCTGGCCCGGGCGATTCAGGGTGACTTTGGCGTCTCCTTGCGCCATGGCGAGGCCGCCCTGCCGCTGATCGCCGAACGGTTGCCGGCCACCTTCCAGCTGACCGTCACCGCCATGCTGCTCGCCATCATCGTCGCCGTGCCGCTCAGCATCCTCAGCGCGACGCACCGTGGTGGCCTCGTCGATTTTGCGGCCATGGCGGTGGCCCTGGTCGGGCAGGCGGTGCCGAACTTCTGGCTAGCCACCATGTTCATCCTGCTCTTTGCCGTGAGCCTCGGGTGGCTGCCCACGTCCGGCCGCGGGACGTGGCAGCACATCGTCCTGCCCGCCACGGCTATCGCTATCAATCTGCTCGCCCTGCTGACCCGCCTGGGACGGTCGGCCTTGCTGGAGGTCCTCGCGGAGGACTACGTGCGGACGGCGCGGGCCAAAGGGGTGAACGAGTGGCTCGTGCTGACACGGCACGCGCTGAGAAATGCGCTCATCCCGCTCGTCACGGTCGTGGGTCTCCAGTTTGGCTACATCTTGGGCGGCGCGGTGGTCGTCGAGACCGTGTTCACCTATCCGGGCGTCGGGTTGTTCACCATCCAGGCCATCCAGAACCGCGATTACCCCGTGGTCCAGGCGTCCGTCTTTATCCTGGCCACGGCGGTGGTCCTGATCAATCTTGCGGTGGACCTGCTCTACGGGAGCCTGGATCCCCGGATTCGGCTCCACGCGTGACATGAGCGTCGGCACAGCCCCGGCCCTTTCCCCGACTCGTGCCAGGCACGCCCCGGTCAGACGGCGCGGCGGACCCGTCGCGGCGCCCTGGCGCAGCCCCATGGCGACGGCCGGGGCGGCGATCGTGGCGCTCGTCGTCATGCTGTCGCTGACAGCGTCGCTGCTGGCGCCACGCGACCCCATCGAGCAGAGCTTGGGCCAGGCGCTCCTGCCGCCTTTCTGGAGCTCGGGCGGGACCCTTGCCGCGCCGCTGGGCACCGATCATCTGGGGCGCGACGTGTGGAGCCGCGTGCTGTACGGCGCTCGGATGTCGTTGGTCATCGGCGCCGCGGCTGCTCTGCTCGGTGGGGTGGTGGGTGTGGCCGCGGGTGTCGCGGCCGGCTACTACCGTGGTGTGGTCGACTCGCTCATCATGCGGCTGGTTGACCTGAACCTCGCCTTTCCGCTGATCCTGCTTGCGATTGCGCTGGCGGCGATCCTCGGTCCAAACCTGCGCAACCTGATCCTCGTGCTGGCGCTCACCACGTGGATGATCTACGCCCGTGTCGTTCGTGGAGTCGCCCTGTCGTTGCGGGAGCGCGAGTTCGTTCAGGCTGCCCGCGCGGTAGGAGCCGGCGACCTGCGCATCATGGCGCATCACATCGTGCCCAACCTGCTGGCGCCGGTGGTCGTCATCGGCACACTGGAGATCGCGCGCGTGATCCTGATGGAGTCGGCGCTCAGCTACCTGGGTCTTGGCGTGCCGCCCCCCACGCCGACGTGGGGTCGCATGCTGGCGGAGGGCCGAGACTACCTCACGGTGGCGCCGTGGATCTCGACCTTCCCGGGCGCGGCCATCATGGTCACGGTGCTGGGGATCAACTTTCTCGGTGACGGCCTGCGCGATGTCCTCGATCCACGGCTGCGCACCCGGGGCTGACGGCCTTACCCCTTTACCGGCGCTCCTTGAGCTCGATGATGCGGTTGCGGTAGTCCGTCGTGCCAACGTTGCGCAGCTCGTGCACCTCGCCGTCGCCCACGGACACCACCCGGATGTCCCCAACTTTGCGATGCCCGGCCCGCACCTCGCCGTTCGCCTCGCGTACTTCCACGTCGCCGTCGGTCAGCGTCACGGTCACATAGTCCAGGGTGTGGTGGTGCATGGGAAACACCTCGCCCGGACCGGCCTCGAGCTCCCAGACACGAACCCGGTCATCCTCGAACAGGATGCGTGAGCCCACTGGCTGCGGCCCTGGCGACTGGTTCATCGATTGGCTCCTTCCGTGGCATCTCGCAGGATCCGCCAGATCTTCTCGGGATGGGCGGGCGGATCCAGCTCGCGCACGCCGAGCGGGGCAAGCGCGTCGATCACGGCGTTGATGATGGCTGGCGGTGTGCCAATGGTCCCCGCCTCCCCCGCGCCTTTAGCGCCCAGCGGATTGTACGGACTGGGCGTGACCTGGTGGCCCAGCCGCGGCGAGACGGTGTCGCGCGCCCTGGGCAGAGCGTAGTCGAGCAGCGACGTGGATAACGCCTGCCCGTCGGCGGCGTACACGACGCGCTCGAACAGCGCCTCGCCAATACCCTGCGCCATGGCGCCGTGCACCTGGCCCTGGACCAGCACCGGATTGATGACGCGGCCGCAATCGTCCACGGCAATCAACTGTTCTAGAAGCACGCGACCGGTCGCGCGCTCGATACTCACCAGGGCGAGGTAGGCGCCAGCCGAGATCGACTCCGCCGGCGCGCTGAAGAACGCATGCGCTTCCAGGCCAGGCTCCCGCGCGACCGGTTGGCCCAGCTTCGGATAGGCCGCGCCCGCAATCTGTTGCCAGCTGACGCGGCGCCGTGGCGCCCCACGCACGTAGGCCCCCCCGTCCGCGAACTGCAGGTCGGTGGGAGCAGCTTCGAGCAGGTCGCCGGCGATCTGGGCCGCACGATCTCGCACCCTTTCGGCCGCCTGGAGGAGCGCTCCGCCCGCTAGCGCCGTGCTGCGACTGCCGAACGAGCCCATCCCCGCTTGCGTGAGCGCGGTGTCGCCGAAGCGGACCCGGACTTCCTCGGGGGTGATGCCGAGCGCGTCCGCCACCATCTGGCTCAGCACGGTCTCGACGCCCTGGCCCATGGGCACCGCGCCGCTGATCGCCGTCACGCTCCCGTCCGGCTCGACTCGCACGGCGCCGCTCTCCCAGCCGGCGGCGGTGTTCTCGATGAAGGTCGCCAGCCCCACCCCAACGAGCTCGCCGAGGGCGCGCCGCTGTCGCTGGCGCGCGCGCAGCCCCTCGTAGTCCGCCAGCAGGAGGAGCCGCTCCAGTAGCGACGGGTAGTCGCCGCTGTCGTAGCAGGCGCCATTGGGCGTGGTCTGCGGAAAGTCGACCCGACGCAGGAAGTTGCGACGCCGCAGCTCAGCTGGGTCCAGCCCCAGCTGACGCGCCGCGGCATCCATCAGTCGTTCGATGACAAACGCCGCCTCCGGGCGACCAGCCCCCCGGTAGGCACCTGTGGGCGTGGTGTTGGTGAACACCGTGACCGCCTCCGCGTGATGCGCCGGAATGCGGTAGGCGCCCGTGGCATACTGCGTGACGCGTAACGCCTGGCGGGCGCTGCGACCAAGCGCGTAGGCGCCCAGGTTGCAGACGGTCCGCGTCCGCAGGGCGAGAACGTTCCCGGCAGCATCGAGCGCGGCTTCGGCCGTGTCGCACTGGTCGCGCGCCTGTTGTGACGACACAAAGTCCTCGCCGCGGGTGGCGGTCCAGCGCACCGTCCGGCCGAGCCGCACCGCCAGGAGCGCGACCGCCACGTCCTCCCGGTAGGTTGTTCCCTTCAGGCCAAACCCGCCGCCAACGTCAGGCACAATGACCCGGACCCGGTGGTGCGGCAGGCCCAGCGCGGTCGCCAGATCGTCGCGCAGCTGGTGCGGCGTCTGACTCGAGCACTGCACCACCAGCTCGCCGCCAGCGCTGTCGTAGTGAGCGACGAGCCCCCGTGGCTCGAGGGGAGCTGCCGCGATCCGATGGTGGGCGACGCGGACCCGCACGACGTGAGCGGCGCGCGCAAAAGCGTCATCCACCGAGAGCTCACCGGACCGAACGACCCGGTAGCAGACGTTGTCGCCACCAAGCTCCGGGTGCAGAACGGGGGCCGACGCAGCCAGCGCCGCTTCGGCGGTGACGACGGCTGGCAGTGGCTGGTACGCGACGTCCACCAGAGCGGCTGCGTCCTCAGCCTGAGCCCGTGCCTCGGCCACGACGACGGCGACGGGCTCACCCACGTACCGCACGACCGCCGTACTCAGCGCGTGGTACGCGGGCACCCGCATGCCGGGGACGAACTGGACCACCGGCGTCGGCGCCACCTGGCCCAGCTGGTCGCCGACGAAGACGCCGAGCACGCCGGGTAGCACGCGCGCTGCCGTGTCGTCCACCGCCCGGATGGCGGCGTGCGGATGGGGGCTGCGGACGAACACCGCGTGGGCGCTCGACCCGGGCGGGGCGAGCAGATCATCGACGTAGGCACCGCGCCCGCGCAGGAAGCGGGGGGCGCTGGTCGCGCGGACCGATTGCCCGACGTACCGCTGCTGGTTCACGCGGAAGGGCGCCGGTCCTGCCACGGTCGAAGCGCCTCGTAGGCCGCCGCGGCGCGCAGGACGGTCCCGTCGGCAAACCGGGGCCCGACGATCTGCAGGCCCGCGGGCAAGCCCGTGGCCGTGGATCCGCATGGTACCGTCACAGCCGGCTGGCCTGTGAAGTTGAACGGATAGGCCAGCGTCCACGCGAGGTGAGCCACGGGGGCGCCGGCGACGTCGGGCGGGTTCACCAGTCCGAGAGCGAAGGGCGGGACCGACGTGGTGGGCGTCAGCAGTAGGTCGTAGCGCTCGAAGACACGGCGCATGGCGTCCCAGTAGGCCGTTCGGGCGTTCAAGGCCCGTCCCAGATCCACGATCGAGTAGCGCTTGCCTTCCTCGACAATGGCGACGAGGCCGGGGTCCATCTCCGCCAGCTCGGTCGGCGGGCGGCCGCCATGCGCCCCCGCCTGGGTGGCGGGATAGGTCACGGCCAGGATGGGCGCCGGGTCGGGCAGGTCCAGGCGTGGTTCGTCCACCACACAGCCCAACGCGACGAAGGTCTGGGCCGCGCTTTCCGCCAGCCGCGCCATCTCGGGCTCCACGGGGATGTGCTCCAGGCTGCGGCTCCAGGCCACGCGTAGCCCTCGGATGCCCTGGCCTGGCGCGTCGGCGTACCGCTCACGGCTTGTGGGCAGCGAGTAGCGGTCGCGCTCGTCGGGCCCGGCCACCACGTCGAGCAGGATGGCGGCGTCGCGTACCGTTCGGGTCATCGGGCCAGCGTGGCCGATCTGCTCGGACACCCCTGAGGTGGGGTACATCGGCACGCGGCCGAACGAGGGCTTGAGGCCAACGATGCCACAGAAGCTGCTCGGGATGCGGATGGAGCCGGCGCCGTCGGTGCCAAGAGCAAGGTACGCCAACCCGGCCGCTACCGCCGCTCCGGAGCCGCCGCTCGACCCGCCGGCCGTCCTGGATCGGTCCCACGGATTGCAGGTGGCCCCGTACAGGCGGTTGTCGGTGGAGCCCCGCCAGGCGAACTCCGGGGTGTTCGTCCGGCCGACGATGATAGCTCCCGCCTGCTTGAGACGCGCTACGGTCGGCGTGTCCTCGGCCGCGACGACATCGCGCAACAGGCGCGACCCATACGTGAAGGGGACGCCGGCCATGGCGAGATTGTCTTTGACGGCGACCGGGACCCCGTGGAGTGGACCCTGTCGGTCACCACGCGCCAACGCCGCTTCGGCCCGTTTCGCCTGCGCCCGCGCGTCGTCGGCCAGCACCAGACAGTACGCATTCAGCGTAGGGTTCAGGCGCTCGATGCGACGGAGGACGGCGTCGACAACCTCAACAGGCGAGAGCTGACGATCGCGCATGAGCGAGGCAACCGCGGAAGCCGGGAGAAAGCACAGCGCTGTCTCGTCCACTGGGGGAGCCACCATACCGGATGACGAGATCGGCTGGTGACCGCCATCTCCGGCCAGCCCCATCACGTCGTCTCCTGGGCCAACAATGCCCACACTGCCTGCGGCGTGAAGGGCTGCCGGTCGGCCGTGATGCCGAGCGGCGCCAGCGCGTCGGCGACGGCGTTGCTCACCGCGGCCGCGGCGCCCAGTGTCCCGCCCTCGGCCATGCCCTTGGCACCGCGTGGCGTGCTGGGGTTGGGCGTCTCGATGTCGTAGGTCTCGAACCAGGGGACGTCCGAGGCGCGCGGCAGCGCGTAGTCTGTCAGCGTCGACGACAGGTTCTGGCCATCTTTGTCGTACACGATCTGCTCGCGCAGCACACCGCCCAGTCCCAGGGCCGTTCCCCCGTGGAGCTGACCTTCCACCACCAGCGGATTCAGCCGCGTGCCGCAATCTTCGACCACGATGTAGCGAGGAATGTGGATAACTCCTGTGTCGCGGTCGATCTCCACCACACAGAGGTGGGTCGCGTTGGCGAACGTCAGTGGGGGCGGTTCGTAAGCAAAGTGCGCCTCCAGGCCCGGCTGCATCCCGCTCGGCAGCGCCAGCGGGTCGAAGTACGCGGTGCGAGCCAGTTGCGCCAGCGGCACCGTGCGACCGGGCGCACCCTTCACCCGGACACAACCCTCCACCAGCTCGAGATCATGTGGCGCGGCCTCGAGCCGGTGAGCCGCGATACGCAGCAGCTTGTCCACGAGGACGGCCGCCGCCCCGATGGCAGACCCGGCGCTCACGACGCCGCCTCTCGATCCGCGCGTGCCCATCCCGTACGGGGCCACCGCCGTGTCTCCCGACTGCACCAGGATGTCCTCGGGTCGTACGCCGAGCTCGTCCGCCAGCACCTGGGCGACCGTCGTCCGGTGCCCCTGGCCTTGCGACGCGACGCCGATCTGGGCGACCACGTGCCCGCTCGGCTCGATCCGCACGGTCGCCGCGTCGTGCCCGGAACCGGTGATGCCGGCTGCGCGGTAGAACGCTGACCCGTAGACCGTCGGCTCGACGTAGGTGCACACCCCCAGGCCTACCAGGCGCCCGGCCACCCTGGCGGCGCCCCGCTCCGACAGGAACGCCTGGTAATCGAGAACTCCGAGGGCCTGCTCGAGAGTTTCGCCAGGCGTGATCGCCTCGTACCGCTGCCCTGTGGCCGAAACGTACGGCTGGTCGCCGTCACGCACAAGATTGCGCCGCCGGACAGCCACCGGGTCCAGACCGAGATGGCGGGCTACGGCGTCCATCATCCCGTCGGTGACCCAACTGCAGATGAGCATCGGCGCCCGGAACGGGCCAGCCGGACACTTGTTGGACAACATGGACGTGATCGCATACCGATAATGGCCCAGGCGGTACGGGCCCGGGATCATCATCCCGACGACGCGCGCCATGTAGTCGGCGGGAAAGAAGCAGTACGCGCCCACGTCGGTCGCGATGGTCACGTCGATGGCAAGCAGCGTCCCGTCGCGTTTCACTGCGGCCCGGACAGCGACGCGGTCCTGGCGTGCCTGCAAGGTGGCCATCAGATTCTCGCGGCGCTCCTCGATCCACTTCACCGGCCGACCCAGCAGCCGCGTGGCGACACACACCGCCAGCTCCTCGCGGTACAGAGGGATCTTCTGGCCGAAGCCACCGCCGACGTCGGCCGAGATCACGCGCACGGTTCCCTCTGGCAGGCCGAGCCGGGCCGCGAGAGCGCTGCGCAGCGGGTGGGGCACCTGGGTGCCGCACCACAGCGTCAGCGACCGGTCACCGACATCCCACCGCGCCACGCAGCCGCGCGTCTCCAGCGGGGCATGGGTCTGCCGATGCTGGTCGAAGCTCGCCTCAACCACCGCGTCGGCGGCCGTGAACGCCGCGGCGAACGCCGCGTGGTCGGTCGCGAAGCCACCGCTGTAGACAACGTTGCTCGTCAGAGCGTCATCGACCAGCGGCTCCTCTCCGGGGGCAGCGTCTGGTCGCGGCTCGACAACCGGTGGCAGCGACTCGTACGCCACAACGACCAGCTCGGCCGCGTCCTCGGCCGCGGCACGGCTCTCCGCCAGCACCAGGGCGACCAGGTCGCCGACGAAGCGCACCTTACGGGTCGGAAACGGCTCCATGTCGGTGGGCAGTAGACCCTCGATGGGCGGGGCCAGGCGGAAGGGAGCTGCGTGGGGACAGAGGTCCGCGCCCGTGTAGACCGCGACCACGCCCGGCGCGCGCAACGCCGCGGTTGCATCAACCGCGACAAGACGGGCATGGGCGTGGGGGCTGCGGACGAACACGGCGTGGAGCATCCGCGGCAGCACAACGTCGTCGGCGTAGCAGCCGGCACCGATCAGGAGCCGCCGATCCTCCGAGCGAGGCATTGGCCTGCCGACGTAGCCAGACCCCACCCTCCCAGTCACATCACCACGATAACGCACCGCTGCGGAGGCAGCGGTGCTGGACCAGCCAGGCGACGTCGAAGAGTTCTGTCCCAGGCGGTCAGTAAACTGGGATCGACCAGCCCGCGTAGGCAGGGATGTTGCCCCGCACCGCGGCGAGATACACCCTCTGCAGCGTCCGCGTGAGCGGCCCTACCTGGCCCGTCCCAACCGGCCGGTGGTCTACCTCGACGACCGCCGAGACCTGGGCGCCCGTCCCGCACAGCAGCAGCTCGTCGCAGGTGTACACCTCCGTACGGTCGATGCTGCGCTCGACCACCGGCAGGCCGAGCTCGTCGCGCACCAGGCTCATGATCAGCTTGCGCGTGACGCCCTCGAGGATGTCGTCGCTGACGGGCGGAGTCGAGACCGTCCCGTTCGTCACCATGAACAGATTCTCGGCCGACCCTTCGCTGACGTGACCGGCCTCTGTGAGCATGATCGCCTCGTCGTAGCCGTTCTCGACAGCCTCCGTCTTGGCCAGGGCCGAGTTCACGTACGCGCCGGTGATCTTGGCGCGGGCCGGAATGGCGGAGTCCGAGATGCGCCTCCAGCTGCTCGTCATGCAGCGGATGCCTCCCTCCAGCGCGATGTACTCGCCGAGCGGGGTGGTGCAGATGAGGAGGCTCTCCGCCAGCCCGTGGAGGCGAACGCCGATCTCCTCCGCTGACTTGAACAGCAGTGGCCGGACGTAGGTGTCAGTGCGGGCGCTGTTGCGCCGCAGCAGGCCGAGCGTCAGCTCCACCAGCTCGTCGGTGGAGTAGGGGAGGTCCATGCGCAAGATGCGCGCCGACCTGTGCAGCCGATCGTAGTGGGCCGCCGCCTGGAGCAGGAACAGCTGCTCCTGGTCCGGGTTCCAGTAGGCGCGGATCCCCTCGAAACAGCCGGTGCCATAATGCAAGGCGTGCGTCATGGGGCCAATGCGCACGTCGTGGTACTGCACGATCTCACCGTCGTAGAACACCCAGGTCGGGGGATGCGGGTGCCGCGCCGCCGCCCGCGCTCTGAAGTCGGTCTCCACTGCCATAGCACCGGATCGTAGCGCATCAGTCTGGCTGTGCCTTCTAGCCATGGAGCTGGGGCCGCCCCGTCTGACGATCAGGACTGGCTCGTCGGCGGCGAGGCTCGCGATCGCTCGCGCGGTCCCCTCACCGACATCGTGGCGTAGGCGCACGAGGTTGCCCGAGGTGCATCCGGCGAGGTACAAGCGGGGCCCGCCGAGCGGTCCGGGGCATTGTCATGCAGGAGCCGACCGGAGTCCGTCAGCACGAAGCCCGTGCTGAGGTGCATCAGGAGCAGATCGCGTTCCTCAATGGCAGGGCGCATGGCAGGATTAGATCACCACGACCCAGCGAGCCCGAGGGCCTGCATACAGGGATGCCAGGGGATGAGTGATGCTCAGTAGCACCAGCGCACCGTCCAGTGGGCTCTGGGGCAACCGCGAGTTCCGCAAACTGTGGCTTGGCGGCCTGGTCTCGGCGGTCGGCAGCCAGGTGACCGCGCTGGCGGTGCCGCTGACCGCCGTGCTGGTCTTCGGCGCCGGGCCCGCCGAGACCGGACTGCTGACCGCCGCCGGCTTCGCGCCGGTGCTGCTCTTCGGCCTGCCAGCCGGCGCCTGGATCGACCGGCTGCGCCGCCGTCCGGTGCGCATCGCCGCCGACCTCGGCAGCGCGCTGCTGGTTAGCGCCATTCCCGCGGCGGCGGTGCTGGGCGTCCTGCGCCTGGAGCACCTGTACCTGCTCACGTTCCTGGCCGGCACCTGCGCCGTTGTCGCTCGCCTGGCCGTCTCGACGCTGCTGCCCACGCTGGTCGGACGCGGACATCTGCTGGAGGCCAACAGCGCTCTGCTCACCTCCTTCTCGCTGGCCCAGATTCTTGGACCCTCGCTGGCGGGCGTGCTGGTGCAGGTGGTCGCGCCACCGCTGGCGCTCCTGGCCGACGCGGCCAGCTTCCTGGTCTCCGCGGCCTGCTTTGGCGCACTCCGCGAGCCGCCGGCGCCGCCTCGGCCGACCGTGAGCGCCAATCTGCTGCGAGAGATTGGCGAGGGGCTGCGCTGGCTCCGCGGCGACGTGGTGCTGTTCCGTCTGGCGCTCAGCATTGGGCTGGCGAATCTGGCCTGGTATGCCGTCCAAGCTGTGGTCGTGCCGTTCGCGACGCGGGATCTGGCCCTGTCACCGGCGCTGCTGGGGCTGGCGCTCGCCGCCGCGGGTCCGGCCACTCTGCTCGGGGCGCTTCTGGCGGCCCCTGCCGCTCGCCGCTTCGGGCTCGGGCCGACGATGGTCGCGGCGCTCTCGGGGGAGGCGCTCAGTCGGATCGTGCTGCTGCTGGCTGGTGGACCGCCCCTGGTCGCGGCGCTGACGCTCGCTCTCTCGCAGGCGGTGTTCGGGTTTATCGCCCCGCTGTGGGACGTCAATGCCAACAGCCTGCGCGGGGCGGTCACGCCGGAACGGCTGCTCGGCCGCGTCAGCGCGGCGTCCGTGGTCATTGGGGGAGGCTCCGCGCCCGTGGGCGCGCTGCTCGGCGGTTGGGTCGGCGAGGTCGCCGGTCCCCGGGCGGCTCTCCTCGGCGCAGCTCTGGTCACCTTCGCCGCGGTGGCGTGCCTGCTCGCGTCGCCCGTGCCCCGGGTTCGCGAGGCACTACCCCAAACGGAGGCCGCTAGGCTCAGCTGAGCGCGTAGCGCGAACAAAGGCAAGAGCCTAAGCAGGTGGAGCTCAGATGATCAGAAACAAAGCAAGACTTAAGCCTTAAGACCACCTGCTTAGGATAGGGCGCGACGACCTCCATGTTTCGCTTGCTCGCAACCACTGAAAGAATCTCGACCCTCTGTGTCAACCTAAGGTGAGACACGGCCTCCCCTGGAAAAGCTGAGCAGAGGGCGTTTGATGGAGCATCCTGAGCCATGCCTGAGTCCACCCCACTGGCGCGCGTGCCCGATTCCGAGGTGCC